>Ga0137394_10000204_pt1 | contig 41092 bp, 46 predicted proteins | sample czobulk116metaG_FD_108278 | JGI IMG/M metagenome (GOLD analysis project Ga0137394, IMG submission 108278) | Vadose zone soil microbial communities from Angelo Coast Range Reserve, California, USA - czobulk1.16 metaG | ecosystem: Environmental > Terrestrial > Soil > Vadose zone | place: USA... | reverse complement strand
ACTCCGCCCTGCAGCCCAGACGTTTCGTTCGCACGCTCATTGCGTCCACGCCGACTCGGATCTTTTTCATCATACAAATATTTTCGAACATGCGCTCTTACATGAATCTCACTGTCCTTGCTCTCGCGGCATCTACTGCCGTTTCCTCTGCTCTGTCTGCCCCAATTCGGTAAGAAAATCTACTTGTTGAGTTTAAAGGTCCTTCGTGAAAATTGGAATTGCTAGTACCCATAGGGGGCGGGCGGAGGAAACTAACGTTAACTGGAATAATCCCCCCCCTTTCCCTCCCTATAACTATAACGATAAGCCTCCGCCTCTTCCTCTTACCCATGATGATATTGCCGCCGCATTTGCTGTCCCTGGTGCTCCCGGTGCTCCTCATCCTCCCAAGGCTTCCGTTCATCCTGCCTTTGATGATAATCTCGACCCTTCTGCTCCCAATGGCAATCATCTTGCCTTTGATGATAATTTCGACCCTTTTGCTGGTGGCAAGCATCCCCCTGCTGGCATTCAGCCTGGCAATCAAGCTAAAGGGGGCTGAAGCCGACGAGTTCGAGAGATGGGAAGATCCGAGGCGGGTCGCGTTCCCGAAGAGAAACGCGAGTGCGAGAGGGAAAGGTCTTTCGAAGTTCCCTTAAATTGGCCCATCTTTGGTTTCATTATGGCGCCCATTAATATATATTTTTGGCACCAAATTGAAATCATGAATCGTCCAATAATCAACTTTAAAATGCACCTGTGCGAATTACCAAAGAGACAAGGCACCTCCTCGAGTACGATGGTTGGACACGAAGTTCTATTGGCAATGCAAAGACATCCTTCACGCGGAGAGGTTTTCTGGTATCGTTCTGAAATAATAATAAAAACTTTGCCGTTGGCTTCAGCAGGTGATTAAACGTTTGCGGGCTCTCGACAAGAGTCTCGTGAATGGGAGCCCTAAGTGGGCCAGTGTTGTCTAGAACAGCTTGCTGGCGCTTGGGCAACCAGATTATCGAGGCAGATAGAGCCGAGGCTTATGAGGGCGCAGGCCGCGGTGCAGGCACAGCAGGGCAAGCAACGGCGTTCGTTCAGTTGTTTCGCCCCGCTGCAAACACGGTAGTGCCAGTGGAGTCCTCAACAGCAATCTCAATAGTCGCCGAGGTTCGGACGTCTGTGGTGTGACTGCCGCTGGCTGGTGACATAACTGTAATCACTTGCGAGTTGTATCTACCGCCACCTTGTTTTCGGCTTTAACTGGACTGCTGACTCATTTGTATCGTTTACACCTTTGTGGATTGTTGACCGTTTAAAAGAATAAATTCCTAACAGCAAAGCTATATGAACAATTTGATAATAGGTGGATGACTGGCAGACAAAGTGAGGATGCCGGTTTGCGATCTAACGCAAACATACTGCCGCACCAGAAAATGTATTGACTACCAACAGCGTAGCACTGCATGCTAGCTTGACCCCTCGCCCGCCCCTTCTACTTTTGGTTTATCCTTCTTCCTTACGATCTTTACCCCCTTGAGCGGCGCATTACTCTTGCGCGATGACGGAGCGTGCAATACAGAGCCTGTGACCGCTAGTGGCTGCTGTGGCGGTGACGGTGGCCTCGCTACGCGTGGTAATGGCGGCTTATGTCTTGGAATCGGCGCCGGTGCGGCCTCGACGGGTGTACTTATCGATTGCGGGTGAGTGCCCGGCTTCGCCGGAAGCGAAGGATGCGCTGGCGCAGGAGGTCGGGTGCCGGTCGGGGGAGCCTGTGCGAGCTGCAGCAACTTTGCCTCCATTTGCGCGATCTTATCGTCCGTCCTGTAATCCCATTCGGGGGAAGAAAAAAAAACAATCAGGTTTCAGTCAGCACCAGAGAAAGGTTAGAAAACGGGGAAGAAGAGGGGACAAATGAATGTGTACTGTTGCGCGCGTACCTCGAGCGCGCTGTCGGAGCGCTCTTTAGCAGACTGAGCGTCGTCGGTCGTCCTGCGTCACCGTGGTGCTGCAGTGCACCTTGCTGTGGGGTGCGACGCGACCCAGAGCCGGTGTGTGCGTCGAGAGGCGCTTGATGCGCGTACGTGACCGTGATATGCCGTCCCCTCAACACCTTGCCGTTCGCCGCTGCGAGCGCGGCAGCGGCGTCCTACAAGCGCCATGTTCAGCCCAATCTGAATTTATCCTTCGATCCGCGCACTGGGGATGGATCCCCTGGGTCTGCGCAGGGGCGGGAAAGATAATGGATGATGGCCCGGCCGCGCGGGGTGGCACGAAGCGCGGGGAGACGTTATACAACAGAGGCGCGCATGGGGGGGAGAAGAGATAGGCCCGGGGTGAGCACAAAATGTTTTCGTTTTGTTCTCGTTCCTCGCGGCGCGAGAGGGTGAATGAGTACGACTTACCGCATCGCTCGCGTACTCTACAAAGGCGTAGCCGCGGGGCTTGCCGCGCAGAGCACCGGTCTTGTGAAAGAGGTAGTCGAGACGAGAGAGCTTCCCAAATTTCGAGAAGGCCTGTATGAGGGTGTATCTGTGGCAAGACGGTTATTAATCGCTTCTGGCTCGGATTCGTGCCCCGTGAGGAGCAAAGAGAGAACTAGCACGCACTCGTCCACGGTTGGGTGAAGATTGCCGACGTAGAGACGGTTCTTGAGGAGCTCACGAGGAGGGGAAGATCGAGGGCGAGAGGTGGATGTGGATGGTTCGGGTTGATAGACGGGGTAGGAGAGGAGGGACGGTGTCGATCCTGAGGACATTGATTGGGTTGCTTGCAACGATAACAGAGCGTACAACAATTAACAGTTTACAATACCGGTCCGTTCCGGTCCGAAAACAGATGCCACGTTGCGTACCCCGTAGATGCATTAATACCGAAAACTCCGAGGAAGAAACATGTCAGGACATAGTAAAGTGCGAATCGAGGCAACATATGGCTGTTTGGGTTCGGGGACTTTAACGAGCGTGGGTGGCGTCAACGTGGACCCCCCAAAATGTAAAGCAAACTAGAAAGGCGCGGCAAATATACGGTCTGAAATATGGATTGTATGGAGGCGGGTTGCGACGTGTGGAATAGATGGGAAGAAAAGCGACGGGTTGATGAGGCGGAGTGTGATATGCAGTAGCAACAGTGGATCGGGACGACGACGACAAATAATGCAGGAACGGAGACAAAGGGGGACATAGACAGTGGGTGCGAGCGGACAAAATAAAAAGCGACGGGAGTGAGAACCCGGAAGGGTCCATGTAATCCAAGTACGGTGAGGCATCGCGCTAGTGTACGGGCGAACTTTGCGTGGGCCGTGCATCGTACAGTCCACGCGGATGCAGGGCGAGCGTGGAAGGGGGAACAATGGGTTCGCACCGGCACTCACACGTCGACGTAGAGCAATACGGGCTCGCCGACCCCTTCAATCTCGGGAATGACGCATTTGAGGTCGAACGCCTTTGCGAGCACGATTTTGAAGATCTTTTGCACGTTGATGGACGCGGATGTCGAGCAAAAAATGAGCGACGCGTGCATCGCTTTCGCGAATCGCTTGGCCTGCTTTGTGATCTCCTCCTGTTCGTCGCGCGGGAATGTCGCAAAGGTATCAAACTTGGTTCCGATGAGAAATGGTATCGCAGTCTGCACATGCCGTGTCAAAAGTCAGGAGAATCCCGTGGCCAGTATGAGGTGAGATGGAAAGCACACCTTGTTGAACCCCCGCGCTTGACGGTACCACTCCTTGACCGAATTTAGCGTCGATTTGCGAGAGAGGTCGAACATGAATAGGATGGCCACGGCGTCGTTGCAGACGAGTGGAAGCATGTTCACGAACTCGCGCTGCCCGCCCAGGTCCCAGATGGAGAATGTGATCGTCGTCCGTCGCACTGAGATCGTCTTCTCCATGAAATTGACGCCTGGGTTGGGGCGGGACGCCGCAGATTAACAATAAGGATCTACGCACTTCGAGGAGCGGCGGAAACGTACCCAACGTCTGGATATAATCCTCATCAAAGCTCCCCTCGACGTACTTGACCATCAAGCTCGTCTTTCCGATCTGAGAGTCCCCGACCATGCCCACTTTGATGACGACGCTGCGAGACGTTAGTAGGGTTGTACTGCGGTCTGCGATAAAACGCGCACCTGTTCTTTTCGTCATTGTTAGTGAGCAAAGGGTGTGTGCCATTCAATGGGCCAGCTGCTGGCGTCGGTGTGTTGGAAGATGAAGAGGCACTGGAGGACATGGATGAGCGGTATTATTGATGGTAGGATGGGCGGGGTATTAAGTGCTGAATGAGGAGACGGTGGGAATCGATGGAGGGGCCCAGTAGGGCAGGTGGGGGAGGAGGGTTAAGAAGGGAATAGAGAAGAAGAAAGAGGAAAGGTAAAGAAAGCAAGCTATGTATGAATGAAGAGGGGGATTGGCTGGCTGAGAGGATCCTTAAGACGGACAAGAAGCTGAGGCCAGGCGTTCAACTTGACTCGGAATATCCGGGCATAGCAACTCTCGATCAATAAACCAACCAACTTTCGCACAATATATTTGATTTAATTCAATAGCATCCCATCCACTGCGCTTTCAACGGTCCAATTCAGTTCGCGTATACCGTATGCTGCGCAACTAGTGTGCTCGCCCAATATCTGACCAGCCCCAAAGTGTGTGACCCAGTCCCGGACATCCTTGCTTAGAGTTGGTGGCAATACAGCAGTACAGCCAGGTACAGATATGAGTCGATAGGCAATTTTCCCTAACTCGACCTCGACGTGGCACACTGTGCCAGAACCCAACAATTACGTGCAAATATGAACATTGCTTAAACGAGTCATGAATGGCAAATCCCGATGAACTATACAGCTGACGCCACCACGTATCCAGATATCAACGACTGAGTAGTGTGCCAATACTGTATCCACCGACAAGATGTCCAAACGCGGTTCGTTTTTTTACACACCTCAGCGTCCTGCGGTCTCTCATTCTCTTTTTTTGCGTGTATTTATAGGCGCAGGGACTGCTGGCAACAAATTCCGCCTCACCCTCGGTCTCCCCGTCGGCGCCGTGATCAATTGCGCAGACAACAGCGGGGCAAAATCGCTCTATCTCATCGAGCCCTATGGATTCGGCTCACATCTCAACCGTCTTCCTGATGCTGGTGTCGGCGACATGGTCGTGGCGTCCGTGAAGAAGGGAAAACCAGAACTTCGTAAGAAGAGTGCGTACATGTGTCTCACCTTTTGTCGTGAACCCTCACCTACTTAACACCCATGCAGCGATGCCTGCCGTCGTGATCCGTCAGCGCAAAGCCTGGCGTCGGCGTGATGGCCTGTTTCTCTACTTTGAGGTGCGGCCCGATCCAGCTAGAGGGCCTCCGCATACCTAACGTATGGTTATCCTATAGGATAATGCTGGTGTCATCGTAAACCCCAAGGGCGAGATGAAGGGATCCGCCATCACCGGCCCTGTCGCGAAAGAATGTGTCAGTATCTGATTGTATTTCTTTTGCCCACCATGTGACATCTCACACCCGTACTCTAGGCCGACTTATGGCCTCGTATTGCGTCGAACGCAGGCACAGTGGTCTAGGCTCTTTATATTCAGTGTCTCTTTCGCCGCTCCGATTGTCATGCCATGTATCTCTAAAATGCCAATACACCTGCATCCGTGAAAGAAGCTTGCGCCATACTTCAGGACGCGAAAATCTATCAGTCATAGCGAATATAGAGTTCGTCATTGTCGCAGCTGTAAGTACATCTGATAGGTATAAGCACAAATCATTGCAAGAAGATTCTACCCATGCTATGAAGTTGGGGTCTTTGTTCTACAAAGCGATGCCTTTGGCGCGCGCCCAGTCCACCACGTTCTTGAGCTGTTCTAGCGTGACGAAAATGAGGATCGTCGTCGGTTGCAGACGGGACCATGCCGGGAGCCATCCCCTGAACATGAACGCCGGCCCCTCTGTTTTCAGTGAGTGGCGGATCACATTCAGTGTAGACTGGTGCGGTAGGACCATGTCAGCGAGGGCAGAATAAGGGGAAACGTGACACGTACAGACGAGCCTGGCCCAGAAGCATTCATGATGCGGCTCTTGAGCACATCGGCAGGTGAGCAGACCGTCGTAGCGACAGTGCCCTGAAACGGGCGTTAGTCAATCGGTAAACAAGCGTCATTGAGTCCCTTACTGCGGCGAAGCTCGCGGTGAAATGACAGAAAATGTCGTCTTTAAAGTAACGAGTCTTGAGTAACTCCGCCTTGAAAAAGTCATACCTGTAGGGGATGAGACGACAGCGAATGACAAGGCGCGAATACCTTACGAAGCTAGTTGACTCGCGTTCATGAGAATGGCACGGAAGATGTTTGGTCCCATTCCCCGTCCTAGTGATGAAGGACCTTCTTCACGGACCATCTGAACAGATGTATATAAGCAAAGTTCGAGAGACAGCAAGTTGAAATATTGCATACGCGGAAAAGAGCATCGAAGCAATGTTTATAATTGAATCGTTTCTCCGGTGGTTTGGCAAAGTCACCTTGAAGGCGGACCTGGGGGAGGCAGCGTTTGATCATGCGCTGCAGAGATGAACCAGCGCGCGGCTATCGCGCACCATAACAATCTCTATGAAGAGGGAGCATGTCAACGCCTATCCCCCGAGATAAGATTCGTGAGCGTACCTCCTGGGTTGCCGATAAAACCCGCAATCCCACCGGCTACAAAGAACAGGACATGAGCGATGGTTTTTCCGAACGAGAATCGCGCTTTGGCACATACCCATGCTTCCCGCAAGCATAAGTTTCCAGGCAGGTGCATTTGGTCCTGGAATGATACATTTAGTCCCTCGTAGTCTTATTATATGCAAATGGGAAGGAAGATGGAAAATCGTGAGACGCGCAGACGATGGCGTCGCAAAAGAGGGTGGGGTGTTCACGTAATTGTTCCAAGGAAAAAAGGGACGCACCAGCACCGACGATCTTCTTGCTCTCGTCGTACGCCCAGAAACGGCATAACGAATAGCTCATCTGACGCATCCATGTTCCGGTAATGCCGTCATAGAGGCCACGGACACCTGCAAGACGAGATAATCAAGGAGTTGTGTGAGAGATTCAAGTCAGCTGATAGAAGCACGTGCGGGGACAGAGAGGACAAGGTGGAGAGGGAGAGAAAAGAAACTGGGTGGGGGTGGGTAAGAAGAGCTTACCCGCAGTGCGCACGGTCTTTGTAATGGATTCTATCATCCGCTTGTCGCCCGACGCCTGTAGGCGCACTTTGGTGAGATCTAACGGGCTGGTTGCAACAAGGAACGGTGAGGGAGTTGAAGCTCGGTACGCTAGGAGGAACGTAAGGGACTTACTGCGTTATCGATGCCGCAATCGTCGCGGCGACACCTAGCGAATAAAGACGGTGAGCGTCATTCGCGTGACCAGAAACATCGCTATGGGCGATGGGGGAGAGAGGGGACGAATGTGATACCTCCTAGCCAAAAGGGATAAGGCTGCTTTTTGGGCATTGGCATGACTAAATTGCCAATGGGGGGAGACGAAGCGGCATCCTTGGTAGGTACGGACATAGCGGAGGATGGAGGGAGCAAGTGGGAGAGACCAAAGAGTGGCCGGGTTGAAATATAAAAGGGGCCAATGCCGTCCAATCATTGACTTATCAATTATCATCAACTCTCGTGTATAGCAATTAGAGCGCATCCGCCTCTTACCCGATTTACTAGCACGACTACTAATTCGCCCCAATACCCCAACATTCTCCACTCAACTGTCGGTATCTACTGTCGTAAACAAAGGAACAGCAAACGTATCCTCTCGAATCCGTCTTGAAGCGATGCATTAACAATATCACACGTATATAAATGTGGATCCTCGCATGCACTTTTATGTGGACACGTCACTCAAATTCTGGACATCGTTCGCGCGCATCAATTCCGGCCGAAATCCTGTGTGGCCTGCAATCGTGCTTCCTTCTGGCTGCGCCTCTCTGTAAAGAAATTTTTCGCCAACGGCAGAACGAGCGTCGCCATGCTGGAAAAGGTACAAGGTAGACAAACATCAGAACCCTGTCCTTCTCCTGCTTCTTCTCGTACCGTATCTGTGCGCGCCCGTCCTCGCACACCCCCTGCTCAACGTCGAAGCGGGCTCGGTTCCACCCACCCGTCGGCGGGATGGCGTCATCGTGGCGAGCGGAGCAGCAGAATTGGTACCGGCACCATTGAGAAGCACGCTCTGGCAAGGCATCCATCGCCCAACGTGGAACGGGAAGAACCACGCGGACGGAGCTCGGCGCTATGGATAAGTAGGCGATCGTAATCCTGCTCGTCACGGGCGACAGACGTTGGCGACATTTCTCCTTACCTCGCGTTCCCTCCCTTTCTTTGAGTACTGGAAAAGAGTGTGAATTTGGTTGCAGGGCAGCGGTTGGCCCAGCCTCAGAAGTGGGCGACTACGATACTGTTCATGTAAGCATGGCCGCTCGGCCGATTGACCTTATGGGGAGCGACATTGGGACGCGTTTGCCGAGGTTTGATGTGGGACGGACCACGTAGACCTCCTTGAATTGGGTAGCATGACAGGTGTCGTGCAGGTGAGGTTAGGGGGACAGAGATCGAGGGAGAGAAAGTGGGTATGAACAAGACTCCGTAGTCTTGCTGGGCACGCAGCGGACCTCGAGAACATGGCGAAAGGGAATCTATTCTTTAAGTTCATTCACTTCCCGGTTACAGGTCCAAGGAGGCTTAAGTTTATAAATAGAGGACAGTACTGGGCTAGAAGAATTGAGGTGGAAACCTGATGCACAGCAGGATGACGAGTTTCGAGATGAAAAGAAAGACAAGGAGGTCGCAGGCGTTCCGATGCATTTCATTCTACGCGCAACCCAGTAACTCACCTTACATCTTCCGGGGAGGTAAAAGTCTCGACGGCGCTCAAGAAACTTCGTCGTCGATTGGAGCGTCTGCAGCAGTGGCGAGGCCGCCCGACGTCGGGAGAGCCTTCTTCCGGCTACCGCGGCAAGGTCTGGACAGGTTTGGGTAAGCTTTCGGATGGTGGTGGAGCAATCTTTGCTTTGCGATTGTGCCGGCCTTGGCTCTATCACTGAGGCAGTCCTAGTGTTAGAATCATTGGAGCTCTGAGCGGTTTTGGACAAGACTGCCATCGGATCGGGTGTGCCTTCGGGCGGGTGAGTCTACTGACCAGGAAGGCAGGTGGTACAGATGTTGGGTATGGAGCGGCGATGGAAAAGGCAAAGGTACTGGCTGGGTTATCAGGTAGTAGAGAGGGCAAAATGGCAGGTCGCAAGTCAAGAAGTAAGGGCGGAAGCTGGACGTCGATGGTCAGTTGGGAGGAGAGAATCGAAGGTGGTTGGAGGGGCTTCATTTTGAAACGACGACTGAGGGATTCTTCTGCTGGCCTGGTCTCGCGTTCCCCCTTGTCCTTCGGTAACAATTTGAAGATATCCTCAGGCTATCGAAAGATTCTGATGTCTTGTTCCTGGACTTGTTCACGAGTTCGTACCCAGCTACCAGTGTCTCTGTGATGCTTGCAAGCCCTCAATATGACTTGTCGAATCGTGACGGGTCTTTGGAACTCAAAGTGGTTGCGTGATGACGCGAGATGTCGTGTTTCTGCATAGTGGGATGAGCTAGAAGCTACTTGACGAGCCAGATGTTGCAGCTGCTTTTGAATCGTAGCCCGCCGTTGACGCTGGGGAGAGGTTGGCCGTCTGCTAGGCAGGTCCAATCGTTCATAGTGGCATAACAGCAAGTTGTCATGTAGCATTGGCCAGTATTACGGCAATCTCTTCGTGACTCAATGAACCCGTGGCACTTTCTCATAGAACCCTGTAAGAAACGAACAAACCAATCCTCTATCCAGACTGGACGAGCCAATCGCAGGCAGGGCTGGTCCATATTATACGTGACGTGGCAGTATCGCAGCAGCGTGATTTTTCGGAGGCATTCCCTATTTACAGCGTACATATTCTCAGCCTCGTTGGGATCAAAGTAGATCTGTGAGCCAGAGAATGATTCTATAGTCTGGGGATGGCTAGTCGGTGATCGCTCGAGTGTGAGGGAAATCATCTCACTGCAACGCTCCAACGAATGGCTTATAACTCAGCTCAGCTCCGAACAGATAACAAGTCGTGCACCGGTAGAGCAATTGGAGGTGGTACGAGAGGTATTGGTAGATGCCCGTGATAAGCCAGCCCAAAAAGAGGGCCATCAAAGCCACTGCGCGCATCATAGGGTTCGTTCAATATGCATAATATCTGCCGACAAGTGGAGGAGACATACGGGGATCTTCTCCCAAGTCTCCATCACCGACAGCGCAAAGACAGGTCCATAGAAAAAGAGTGACGCGCCTCTGTCATCGTCGCTTTGTTTCGTGGCCATGGAAAGAGCTTAGGTTGCTTTGAGTCGCCGCGGACGCATGCGGTCTGGACATTCGCGTCGGGGAAAGTCAGGGACGTAGTGCAGACGTCACAGTGCAGGGCAAACCAGTGACTGTATAATCCACGAGATTGGTGCACTGCACTCGTCGACACTGGCCAGTTGACTATCCGCGCTCATGTGCTCGTAGAGAACGCTTGAGGGGGTGTAGTTATGGCTAAAATTGCAGTGCACCACCTGTACGATGGTTCTTTCCGGGGAAACTTTGCCATCTTTGTTCATGCGGACCTTCAACGAATATCAGACGAACACGTAGAGCTTTGGTTTGGTACGTGGTCACTGTTTGGCTGCTGTCTTCGAGGGACCGGCGGGGTTCAGCCCATTCGCGAGGGGTATAACCTTCCAAAATTCTCCAGGGGGGGGAGTAAGTGAATCATACTCATGAAGAAAATCCTCCTAATTGTCATCGATGTGTCCTGAGAAGTAGGGTGCCTCAACTGAGCTGGCAATGGCATGGCCGCGGAGCCAGTAAACGAGGTGTGGAAGGTGACGGATGACATCTAGAAAGTAGGAGCGGAAGGTCTAGGTAGAGTAGCGAGACGGCAAAGGATGAGGGGTCGGTGATGATAGGAGCGGAACTGTCGGACACATGGGTGTGTATTGAAGGGAGGGTGAAGGAACTTTGGTTTTGCAGGGCTGCGCTCGCTGAAGGGGAAGGGCTCTGATAGAAGAAGAAGGAAATCTTCTGTAGGGTCAGGCTAGGTGTGCTTGCTCAAGGGGTGGGATGTCAAGGTCAACCAGAAACGAGGAATATGGTGTAGCGCGACAGGTAACTTGCAGAGAGGAGATGGTAGGAGATAAACAACCATCGGCGATGTTGGGAAGCCCAAGGCGTCATACACGGGGGAATGCATTAGTCCAGAAATGGAGAGCTAAGAAATGAAAAGATGTTGAATCTTGTCGTCCGTAAGACAACGTTAACACCATTGGGGTAGAATCATTTGGGATTTTTAGCGTAGATGTGCCTGTATCGCCAATGACGATTTGATCCTCGCCCTCCGCTATCATGTAGCATGGCTCAGCGTCGCAACCCAACAGATGATGGTCCAAATTGATGTGTGGTAGAACCAATACGAAGATGACTGCAAGCTGTCGAGTAGCATTGGTCAGTAATACGACATTCGCTCCGCGACTCAAGATTCCGATGGTATGTTCTCATAAGACTCGGAACGAAACGAGCAAACCCATCCTCTATCCAGACCAGAAAAGCCAGTCACAGGTAGGGTTGGTCCTTATTAAGATGTGACATGGCAACAGAGTAAGGGTAACGGGGAGGCATTCCATATTTACAGCATAAGTATTCTCAAGCTCGTTGGGACCAATGCAGGCCTGAGCCAGGGAATGATGACCAGTCTGGGGATGGTTAGTCGGTGGTTGCTTGAGAGTGAGGAAATGACTCACCGCAATGCTCCAGCGAATGGCTCATAACTCTGCCGTATAAGCATGCGGAGCCTTGGTCGATAGCACGGCCGCTCCAATTCCTCGAACAGACGTCCAATCAATCTGCTCAGTTCCGGACAGATAATAAACCGTGCGTTGGTAGAGGAATTGGAGGTGGTAGGGAAAGTATCGGTAAATGCCAGTGATGAGCAAGCCCCAAAAGAGGGCCATCAAAGCCACTGCACGCATCATAAGGTTCATTAGATACGCACAATATCTGCCGACAGGTGGGGGAGACGTACCGATGAGAATTTTCTCCCAGCCCTCAAGCATCGACAGCGCAAAGGTCGCCTCGAAGCGGATTTGCCACTTCCAAAAGAAACGCAGAAGAGGTGAACGCGGGGGTCTATAGACCAAAGGAAGGCCTCTAGGAAGGAGGGATGCGCCTCTGTCATCGTCGCTTTGTTTCGTGGCCATGGAGGGAGTTTTTGTTGGTTTGAGCGCGCGGCGACCGTGATTTGTGGCGAGGAAGTCCCGGGCCGAACTGCCGCTTACAAAGAGTGCCAGTCAGTTGACCATGTCTGTCCCAGGCCTCAGACCGCTGTGGTAGACACAAACGTCGGTTACGGACCACTGCCAGCGGTGATTCCTCTCTACCGAACTCTATGATTGTTGTCTACATGCAAGGAAGCAAGCACAGTGCTTCCGAGTCGTCGCTTTTCACTGGCATCTCCCGGCTCTGGCACTGCTTTCGAGACAGCGTTCAGTTGTAGCGGGCCATTTGGCGTGTGGCCTCGACGTTACCCTCTTGCCTTTTGAAACCAAAAATAATAATCACGGGTTTTTCATCCCATCTTCATCCATATCCGATCTCCCATCTACACCCAGAGACTGATATCAAGACAGATGTCCGCCTGCGCCCACCTTCATATGTTTCTCTCAGGCTACTCCTACCATGGATCAGATATCCTCCCTCTTCCGCCCTCCAGCGATCTTCCGTCCGTCTACGTGGATTCTCGAACCCGAGACCTCGACGCTGGCTGAAAATAGCGCGTGGAGTAATAAGGACATGGATCCTGTTCCCCCTCACATGCGCACATGGACAGCGCTTAACTATGCGACCTTCTGGATCTCATGTGCTGCCAATGTCACTGTGTGGCAGCTTGCATCGTCCATGCTTGCAATAGGGCTGTCCTGGTACGGATTATGTTGTCTCTTTGTCCTGTTGTTTCTACCGCGCATCTAATCCACACCCTGTAGGCGTGAGGCACTACTAGCCATTTCTCTTGGGCACCTCGTCATTGCGATTGTCATTGTACTGACTGGAACTATCGGCACACGACTTCGTATACCGTTCCCCATTCTAACTCGTTCATCATTCGGCTTCTGGTTCAGCTATTTCAGCGTCATCAGTCTCATCATTGTTGGCATGTTTTGGTTCGGTGTCCAGACATTCATCGGTTCAGAGTGCGTTTATCAGGTATGGCGTCTGCCTATCTCACTGTTCGTCGAAAACCCAAGTTTCTGTTCACTCAGATACTAAAGGCCATTTGGCCATCCATAGTTCATCTTCCGAATCACCTCCCTCCCAGTGCGAGCATAACCACATCTGGTAGGGATCAATCGCCGGCTGTGATTTCAACAATATTTACGTGTCATCAGGGTTGCTCTGCTACTTTCTCTATTGGTCCATTCAGTTCCCTTTCATGTTCGTCTCACCCCAAAAGATACGACTGCTATTCTTGGCAAAGGCAATCGTAGTACCGCCAACATTTCTGGCTCTACTCATATGGGCATTCGTGAGAGTGCCTCTAGACAGTTCTCTCCTCGCACCAAAAGGTGTCTTGAGCGGTAATGAGCGCTCGTGGGCATGGCTTGGTGCTTTCAACAGCGCGATAGGGTTTTTTGCAACAGCCGGTGTCAACATGCCAGATTTTACCGTGAGTAAATTCGGACCCTTACGATCACCCCCAATTCGTGACAACGAGTTTCAGAGATATGCGAAGAACGAAAGAGCGTGCGTGATGTTCTTTCGCAACGATGTTCCTTTACAGACAAAATGGGGTCATTTCTCAGTCAATATATTCAGCTCGTAGTGATCCCTATTGGGTTCACGTTGGCCAGCTTTATCGGAATCGCCGTCACAAGTACAGGCGTCGCCCTCTATGGTCAAGTTCTCTGGGACCCGCTCAAGCTCATCGACCAGTGGGACAATCGCGTCTGTGCATTCTTCACATCTCTCGCGTTCGTTCTCTCCACGCTCGGCTCGAATATCTCAGCGAATTCTCTGGGTGTTGGGAACGATATGGCTGCGCTGTGCCCCCGATACATCAACATTCGACGTGGGCAGGTCATATGCGCCATTCTCGGAGGCTGGGCGCTTTGTCCATGGAAAATTCTCGCCAGGTAGGAATATACTCTTGGAAATTTCCGCCCAACTCACCACCGCTGGTAGTGCGCCGGGGTTTTTGTCTTTCGTCAGCAGCTACACCGTCTTTGCTGGACCAATTATTGGAATTATAGTCACCGACGTATACACACTCTTCCCCAGGGTAATCGTTACGGTTCGAGCCTAACTCCCCTGCAGTACTGGCTTGTGCACCGCACCCGGGTGGACGTTCCATCGATGTATCGGCCTCGTGGAAGGTATAGGTACACTTATGGAGTAGTAAGCCTTTGTGACGCTGCGCATGTATTCTTCGCTCAGAAAGCTTTCGCAGAACTGGCGCGCTGCCGCTGCCATGATAGTTTCTGTGCCGCCTACGTTTCCAGGTCTCATAGATACCGTCAAAGGAGGCGTACAAACAGGCATTGGCCCACACTTATTTGACAATGCATTTTTGCTAGGGGTGAGTGTTCACCTTGTCAAAAGATTAATGCCTACTTAGGCTAGGGCGTGTAGTTCACTCTGGCGTCAACTGTCTACTTGGCACTCTCAAAACTATTTCCGGCTCAAGAAACTGTCCTTGATCATGCCATCATAGAATTAGAAACGCCAATGGAAGAAAGAAGTCCTTCAGACGGTCTCGACGTGGTGGCTGTAGCGAAGATGGCTTAAAAAACGGATGGGTTGTCGCATGCAAGAAGAATAACAAGGCTCTCCTTGTAGCTATGTAGCAAATAAACGTTCTTGTATGTAAAACAGTCCATGAGAGCGGCAACCCGGCCCGGCCGTGAAAAATCTTGATGTCGACGAGGAGAGCTGAACAAATCGCTGAACGAAACGGAAACATGTCGCAACCTCGAGTAAGTCTTTGGGCGGCCGATGACATCGACGATGACCTCCAGGTGGACGTCAACCTCGCCATAGGCAACTATGGTCAAAATGGCTTGTACGAGGATGGTGCGTGTAGTCGTTCAATTTTCGTCTGGCTCATAGTAACCTAAGATGTGCAGCACAACCAAGAATCGATGAAGCCACCCTCGTCGCCGTGCAGCATCAGATGGCGCAGCAAGCGGCGTTCGCGCAGATTCCTGATGCGGTCAAGCGAGTGCGTATCGCCCTAGATTCAAACGGAACAACGTCGCCGACTTACACGTACCTCTTCCTCTTAGTTCATCGTTCACTTCCACCAAGCCGTTTTGGAGAACAATCTTGCAGAGATAACGGTCGCTTACGACAGCGGTTGGAACCGGCTCACGGAAAAGCACTATGCAAGAACCGAATGGCCCGAAGCGGAGGTCATTGCACCCCTCGTCAACGACGGTTCGTTCCGTGCCTGCCCTCCTGCCGTGGCTCCGTCATGTTGATCGATACGTGCAGATCAACTGTTCCTCATCCTTTATCGCGAGTTATACTATCGGCATGTGTACTCTCGTCTACAACCCGACATCGACGACCGCTTCCATTCATACGAGAATAGCTGCGAGCTCTTCAACTATCTACTGAGTGCGTTTTTCCTTTGCACGCACCCTCTCTGTCTATCCATATAACGGCCTCTCGCAGATTCGGAGGAGGGTCCTGTACCGCTCCAGCTTCCGGAACAGTGGTTGTGGGATATCGTCGACGAGTTTATCTATCAATTCCAGTCCTTCTACGTCTGGCGAGCAAGAGTAAAGACCAAAACCGAGGAGGAATTGGTCATGTTGGCCGATGGTAGCCAGGTAAAGTCCCAGGGTTCTTCCTTCGCGCTTAGGAACGGCTGTTTAACTGGAGCCCAGGTTTGGAGCGCGTACAGTGTCCTCAACGTGCTCTATTCTCTCATCCAAAAGTCCAAGATCAACGAGTTCATCCTCGCGAAGCAGGAAGGCAAGTCAGAGGCTGAGATCGCGTGAGTCTGATATATGCGAAAGGACCCCCGCGCCGAATCCATGGTATTAATTTTACACTCTCAGGGAAATTGTAGGCGATTATGGCTCGCTGCCTCTTTATCATATGCTTGGATATTTCAGCCTCATCGGGCTCTTGCGCGTACACGTGTTGCTGGGCGACTTTACTCTTGCTCTCAAAGTTGTCGAGAACGTCGAGCTCAACCAAAAAGTGAGAGGATCCTTTCACGAAGGGTTTCTACGTACTGGGATCTCATGCTGTGCTCACATCGTCTATCAATAGAATCCCTTCACTCGCGTTACCGCCTGTCATGTCGCAACGTATTATTACGTGGGATTTTGTTACATCACGTTGCGCCGCTACCCAGACGCGATCCGTGTCTTTGTGCAAATTTTGAATTTCATCCTCCGAATGCGACAATACCATACAAGAAGTTACCAATATGACCAGGTACGCTTCTCGCCGACCAGTATCGAGGCGGCAACCGATCATCTTTGTTATCAGATTAACAAGACCGCCGATCGGATGTACGCATTGTTCGCCATTTGCAACGCCCTCTCGCCGAGTCGGTTGGACGATAATATCCTCAACATCGTCAAGGATCGATACGGCGACCAATTCGCCAAGCTGTCCCGAGGGTGCGTCCTTTTACATTCTCACCAGCTCTGGGAGCAAAATTCACCTTTTGTCCGCCAATACAGCGACGAGGGCCTCCCTGCATTTGAAGAGCTCTTCCTCTATGCGTGCCCAAAATTCATCTCCGCCAACCCGCCTCCATACGAAGACCAAGAGCAACTGGCGGCGTACGCGGAAGATCTGCCGCCGGAGCCCGCCCAACGCCACCTCGCGCTCTTCCTGGCCGACGTGCGCGCGCAGGCCGCAGTGCCGACTCTGCGCAGCTTCCTCAAGCTGTACACCTCACTCGACGCGGCGAAGCTCGCGGGGTTCCTCGACGCCGACGAAGAAGAGATGGTGCAGCAGATGATGGCCGTCAAGGCCGCCAGCCGGTCCGTCAGCCGGGTCGGCAGCGAGCGGAACCTGCTCGATGGGCAGATGATCTCAACGGGCGACATGGACTTTGTCATCAACGAGGTACGTTTTTTTCGGGGGGGGGTTTTTTTTCCCGCGCGCGCGCGCCTGCCTTGGCACGCACGCATCGCGTCAATCTTATCTGACGAACCACTTTTTTTTTTTCCCCTTCCGCTTCTTCTGAACAAACAAAAGAATATGGTCCACATCTCCGAAGTTACCGTCGGCCGTCGATTCGCGGGCTGGTTCATACGGAATGCGGAGCACGCACAGCGTGTGTTGGACGGCGTCAAGAATAGTCCGCTACCTCTCGCCCCTAAAGCCGCGGCCTCGGAGGCCGAGAGCAAACCCGCGTCATCGCAACAGCAACCAAAGAAGGTCGCTTGGGGTGCTACCAAGGCACAGTAGGGATGATGTGGGATGATGGGTTGCATGTTCTTGTATCTCGGTTGTCGTTGCGTACGTTGTGCCTGCTAGTCAAACGCCAGCAGGGAGTTGAAGGATAGTCACGATCTCAGTTGTAAATGGAGAAATCCAGCTGTTCCAGGAACAACACGGGATCTGTGCGGAGAGAGAGGGACAGCATTCAGTACAGTATCCAGGAACGCATCTCGAATGGAACAATCAGCGACTCGGAAGGTCGACCATCTCGACGCCAACTCCAACACGACGTCTTCCCTTGTTGACGTCAAGGAACAGATCTCACGCAGGGGCGTGTTTGTGCAAATTTACAAGGCCTCTTATTGATTAGTCCAGAAGGCAGGGTGTGTGGTTTATGCGGGGTGACGACAGGCTATCATGCATGGGGTTTCAAGGAAACGAGTGTGCGTCTCCATGTCCGGGACTAATAAAGAGTTGATGCGAAAATTTTCCTGTCCCCGCCGGGCTCGGTCGATCGCAAACATTGCTTTGTTGATCGAGATGTCGACAGAATCGTGATAGTGCCCTGGTCAATGTCTTGTACCTAATACAATCACTCGAGGTAACATAAGGTCTTAAATACCCTGGTATCAGACCCGAAAGAGTCGCCATAACCTGTGGCCTAAATATGGTAAATTAATAAGGACATTCATTTCGTCCTTGCGTTCACCCAAAGAACCATCGGGTTTAAGTTGACCAGCAACCTTCAGGACGAAATAGATACTGGCTTTCTACCATCCGAATACCCTGTTGAAAGGAAATCAGGACCCATAAATACACGACCAGCGACGACAAAGCTGGTACGAGCGAGGGAAGAAAAAACGCACTCTTCAATGCTCTCCACGCCGCCCACGTCATTCCAGTCCGACCAATTTACACGGCCGACAGCCCGGGTAGCGTCGTCTACGAGTGAGGTAGGTCCGCACGTACCGATGACGAGGCCGCTCGGCGTGGGGGCGCTCCGGCTCTTGTTCTTCGAGTACACGTCGAGCACGCCAGTGATCGCGTCCTTGAGTGTACCATGGATGTCGGGACGTCCAGGGCGAATGTACATTCCCTGTGGTAGCGCCGTGCGCGGCACGAGCGGGGGACGAGAGGAGGCGCGCGTCCAGTATATGTTGAAGCGGAGGGAGAGGGAAGTATGCGGCGTTGAGCGCGGCTGCATGAGTGGAATAAGCTCGGGAAGTAGGGAGTACAGAGAATCTAATTTGCAACACCCGTCAGCTTGCGCATACGGATCCAAAATTTTTGGACAATAGTCCCTCACCTGGGTCTGTGACCGCCCATATGACCTCGATTACCCGCAGACGGCTCTTGCCACAGGCATGCTTCTGTAGCATATCATCGAGGACGCCCATAACATACGAAATGCCACTGCCACCGGCGACGAGGACGGCTCCCGAATAAGCTGCGTAAAGAGCGTACCCGGGACCGCCTTGAGGGTGTATTGCATCAGCGCCACTACAAACCGCTCATGGCTAGTACTTACCATACGGACCCTCGACGATAACACGGACCTCGCGTGAGGGTCCGCGTCCGCGCTCGGGGTCGATATATCGCTCTTTGGGGCGTGCATCGCCCGCATCAGATGTGCGCAATAGATTGCGGCTCCAGGAGCCCTGCGCCTTGATTGAAAGTATGATACCGCCAGAATCTGATCCAGCTGCCACGGTGAACGGTCGTGCGCGACCAAAGAGCCAAGTTGTCAACCAGCCAAACCACGCGCTACTGACAACGCGAAAGCGGACATGCTGGCCCGCACGCCAACCTGCACCAAGGGAAGGAACATACACGAGCGTTGTGCCGCCGTTCAGTGCATGCTCTGCGGTGAGCCATGCCTTGGTGTAACGTGTCCGGAACAAGCGGGTGAGCCGATCGAAGACGATGAGGCCCGTTGCAGCTAGTATATACGGCAAAGTGTTTGGTGCATGCTCGTACGTCTGAGAGCCTATTAATATATATATTGGGGGGACGAGGAATGACGCACAGCAATTAATGTCACAACAACGCAGGTGACGTGGAGAGTAAAAAATAGGTTATACATTCTATTCCGCACAAAGGAAAGGCTGGAAAGGAATAGCAGGTCAAGTGCAGCGACGGCACCCAGTCCCCATAAGAACTTAGGCTCGCGGAATTTCGTTCGTATGGTTCCACCGAGGGCCCAATTGTAGACTATCCTCAAGGATGAGCATAGTGGAACGGACGATCGGTGGAAACGCACCGTAACCAAGGACGTGGATATTAGCCATGACGACGATGACGCGCCCCGTAAACCGGTGGATGTAATTTAACTAAGAACAGGGTTTTAGAAGCGAGAAGGCTCGGGCGACGTGCAATGCAGGGACGAAACCGGCACCTTCTGATAACCAACTCCGCTCGCCCAGCTCAACCAATTTGTCTTCCCGGCCAGGGCCACGGCGATCGGTAACTGCGACATGGCGATATACCCCGTACGTACGGGATCGGTTAAAGGATTGGAGCGAAGCAGAGCCGCATAGCTAATGACAACGACGTAGGCCAGCAGGACGAGCAGCTTGCCAAAGGAGAAGCCGGGCGCGACGCGAAAGTTGAGCGCGTACACGATCGTCGGATGCACGATCGTCCCCCAGCGCGGCACGCGCGTCGGGGCGCGTCGGGGCGAAGATACATGCCGGCGAGAGAGGCCCCCGGCTGTGATCTGGGGGACGACGAGAGCAGGGGGGGAGAGAGGGCTCAACTGTGTTTGCCAGATACCTCCTTTGCCCACATCGTCCCAAGACGTGTCGACTGGCGTGAGCGCGGTCTGGTTCGTGCGCGTGCTGATGGAACGCATCGGCTTGGCGCTTCTGGTTGTGCCTGAACGGGCGAGTGTATCCCCTCCTCTGAACGCGCGCGGTGAGCCGGAACGGAGGAAGAACCCATTGAAGACGTCGGAAGGTTGGAAGAGGTAGACGAGGGCACGCGGGATGGTCGAGACGACGTAGAGACCAAAAAGGCCAAGCAAGACGACATTGATATGAAAGACGAAGAGAAAGGGGTCAAGAGTTTGAACTTGGGAGGAAACTAAGGAGTGTGTGCCAGACCCAGACATTGTGGGTGGGTGAACAAATGCAATTGTCTGGCAGGCGACTCAGTGGGGCCTAAAAAGAGGACCTTGTAAGCCACGATGGGACCACGCAGCATGGGTGCAACGCAGGCAAATGAATCGGGAAATAAAACTTACGAAAGTTGGGCAACCGCACTTCCCGCGGTGAGATGTCGTAAGAGACTGCGTCTCGGGTCGCAATCGTAGACACCTTTCAGATGAAAAGTGGGAGAGGGCGGTCGGGTGAGGGGACATCGTGGAATGTATATGCGGTCGGCTGTGGCCTCATGGCGAAGGTCAGGTCTAGCCTTATCACCTTTGTTCCCGGTCCGGCGATCCGAGGACCGGTCCGCGGAGTAATTCATGGCAACGAATTTGGACCAGTGTCCGCGGGGCAAGTCGTCACCACTTCGCTATCGTCACCACTTCATAGCGAAGCCAATATAAATAAAATTTGCGACTCAAATTGGTAGCGTGCCGAGTGAGATCGATTGTCTCTCCAGCACCGAGCGACGTCGGACACATAATTGCTTATTTTACCTTTCCTGGACTAGGGCTACAGTTTTGGTAACTCATTTATGGTAACTCGTTTTATTTTTTCTCATTTATGCTTGTTCGTTTCCCCTTTGAGCCGACAACCTTCAAAATCCGCAGCTGCCTCGCTACAAATGACTTGAAAGAAGCGAGCCTTGGTGAGGTTTATTAGGTATACATGCTTTGGGTTCATGAGTGCTACACAGATGATGCCTTGCATTGTGTCTAGTGCACATACTGTGTCTAGGCAGACTTGGTTAAGCGGGTGAGGCGAGGAAAGTCATTGAGTGATGGGTATCAGGTATGGTGTCTTTCCCTGGGCGTGTAAGAAAGCTACGGAAGAATCTACGTGCGGGTGGTAGGTAGGTAAATGCAATGAATAAACAGTCCGGCAGGCAAGCAGACGGGTGTCGTTATGTCCAAGGAACAGCATCAACGAGTCCCGCTTAGTACTAGTAAGAGAAGATCATCAACCACGGATTGAGGACAATCTATGGACAGATGTAAGAAACAGTCTTGAGACTTGGTCAAGCCAAAACGGAACTTACTGGAAAGAGGATATGGCAGCCAGTGACGACACTGAACCGGATAGGATGAGCCGCGAATACTTTCGAGAGGTCTAAAATGACATACGCTAGCGGAAAGATGACCGCCCAGGCAGAGCCATCAACCTGCCACTCGAGTGGCACCAACGATGTAGCGCATACAACCATGCCACCAAGAATTAGCAGAGAAACTAGGACCGAGAACCAGAAGCTGGTTGGTGGTCGTGACATAATGTGAGGACAGAAGGTGCGAAAAGCGAAATTGCCTCACCGTTTCATAATTTTTGGGACTTCCTTGAAAAAGTTGGAACGTTCAACTTCCTTCTTTGTCGCACCCCATGTCATATTGTACGAGAACAAATGCGCGAGAATAGCTTGGCTCAAGGGAATACTGAGTCCCCCAAAGAAGAAGAAACTCAAGCTCGAAATCAGTCAGTGTTCCGATGATGACAAGTGACAACTTACAAGAACGGCACCCAGGAAAGGTTCGTCAAAAGAGATGTCGCCTTAACATCGAGAGTTTAATACGAGTATGGAAACGAAAATCGAGCCGTGACTGACCAGATCTTTCTCTCCGAGTCGATACTCTAAAAGCGTGAAACCGACATTTCCTGAACCGAAGAAGATAACAGTTGTAGCGAGCCAAATCTCGAAACTGTGCAGATAGAATGCATCTACTGGGAGTTGGAAGCCAAGTAGAGCGTAGTTGATGACTCCGATGGTGATGGAGGCCGCGATACCGTCTGGTTCGGAGATATGGTCAGCACCGGACATCTCGGACCAAAACCAACAATCTTACAGTACGAGAACATGTCTTTATGTGAGTGAGTGGCGGTCAAAAAGCGAGTGAACGAGACAGCTTTCCAACGCACAGGCAAGCATAGATATCTTGTAATGGAACGGCGCATTGGACCACAAAAATTTATGAATTTGATAGGCGATAGGTCCCTTCCGCCACCACTGCACTAGCGGATTGAATAGCAGCCTTCTTGACGATTAGCGCGAGATATCAAGCGAAACGATGTTTCTACGTACTCGCTACAGCCTGTGCATTCGTCGACCTCGTTGAAAACAGCTGAAAAATGAGAGCCAAACACTCACCATATGCGTATTTCTGCCAGCGGTTGAGTTCGTCGTCGACAGTAAGAGAGACACCCTCCTTGAAGCCGCCCTTCGAGTACGTCGCCCATCTGATTATGTAACCACGCATTTGTAGCCGCAGGGCCATGTCAAAATCTTCCGAGACATGCGACTCGGACCATATCTTCTCTTTCCCGTCACGGTCGAAAAAAGCGGCGTCTTGGACGGCCTGCCATCTTAAGAACCTATATAAGTTCCAAACACATCAGTGGGGACATTCACAGATACAGGAGCCCGGACAGACGCGTTGTGACCAACAAATGGCGCAACTTCTCCGTTAGCGCAAGCTGAACGCAGCAGAAGACGAGTCAAAAAATGGCCCTTGAGAATGCTTATTTCTTACTGAGGGAAATTGTCTTATTGATGCGGCGTGTAAAGTAAGCAATTCCATTCTCAAAGTAATGATGAGCAACCTGCATGACATCTTTATGCAACGGTGAGTGAGACCCTCTGGATAAGCTGGTTGGGATGGTGCCTTACCGGACTCATGTTGAATAATCGCGACAGTGGGACATTCTGCCAATTCTCGGGCAGCATCCCGAAGGCAGTCCTGTAGCGGTGGAGGTCGCGTCAGTTTACTGGAAACTAGAGATAAAGTCCTGATAGTCCAACCCCAGGTACAACCGTGTCGGAATCGACGAGAAGAACGATCTCGCCGACGCGACAGGCTCTGCCATTCTTCGCCCATGGCCTCCAACGCTTTCCACTCTCTTCCCACGTTTCTTCGGCAGCACGTATAAGAGCACGTTCCTCAAGCGAGGCTGGGAGACCATGCTCCTCTTCGCTTGACCCAGAGCCTTCCCCTGACAGTGACACACGCACACTCGTCCCATTCACCGTCTCCCCTGTAGCGATCATTTCGTTGAGGTGCCGCTCAGCTTTGCGAGAGAGTGCAAGTGCGTAGTTCATGTTCGAGGCTTTCTTGAAGCGACCGGCACGTACGAAGGTTGTGCCATCACCATTTGCGCTTAGTTCGCCATGAGCAGGCCGAGCGATCCATCCGATACCATTAGCGTCGTAGAATGCGAGGCGTGCATCGCGCTCATGATCAGGGAGTGTCTGTATAGGGCGAAGTTGAGGCGGAATGCGCTCGTCCAAAATGTGGGAAGAATTACCCGTAAGCCATCATCGTTAATAAAGATATTTGACGTCCCTCCCTGACGTGCGTACGTTTGCATCGCCTTCTTCAAGGATGTGATCGAAGGAACACTAGACACGAGAAAGACGAAACAATTTGAGGAGAGGAGGGCAGTTTGAAACCAAAGGAACGCACAGGACAGCCTCCAGCCCTTCCTTGTATAATGGCATTTGGATGGTTATGTGTGGGAGATTGCTATCGACTTGTTTGTTGGGGCGTGGAGGACGAGCCGAGTAATACTTCGAATTTTGATGGTATTGGGCGATGGGACCAACTGTCATCGTGATATTCTGGATAAGTTGTAGACAGAAAAACTATGAACCGGTTTCAGGGTCCATAAAAAATTGCGTCGATTAACCGAGAACACACCAGTGACACGCAGAAGAGGAGAGGAAGAAATGCGCAGAGCGCAAAGTGCGTAAACTTTCCATCTTGACGCCATTCGACCAACAAAATTTCTTCAATGAAGGTTGAACTCAAATTCGAAGCGGGTTTGAAGTTCGATACTCACTAATGCCATTACCAACGAAGACTGTGCGAGTACAAAATGTGGCCTTGAGCAAGGGAGGCAGTTCCACGTGGGGACCACTCACCGAGAGAAAGCCCAGCAGCGATTCCGTTGTAGAGAGGGGCGTAAAGCATCGCCGGCCGCTTCTCTTGGCCGTACTCAGACTCAGCCTCGTCGTCGGCACGTGGGAAGCGCTTCTCTTCTACGACGACTCGCTTTCCGTACCATCGACGTTTCACAGTGCGCACTCCTTGCGGCTCGCTGGACTCTTTAGCAATGGCCTTCTCATCGTCCTCTTTTATAGTGTCCGCGCCTGGTGTACTCCTCCCAACCGGCACACGCCGCTCGCTGGGGGCTGCGGAACCCCTAGCAGTAATTCCGATGAGGGAATGCGCTGAGGCTGAATCTGCGTAGGACGCAGGATGAGAGGAGGAGGAAGGAGCAGCGCCGAAGCCAGGTCGTGCGCGCCACAAGAGCTTGATGAGACGTTCTTCAAAGTCGTTGCACGTCGGGATGATCGTGTCCGGACCGTCAGCCCAGACGACGAGTACCCGCTCGTCACGCTGACCATGGATAACCATCAACCAAAAAATGGGCAAGTGATAATTATGTCATAACCCACAATGAATGCAGCGTTTTGTTCCTTTTCGGCGTGGGGGAGCATCATCATTGTGTCGATAATCTGGATCCGCGTATTTGCATCGAGATAAACGCTTTTTTCTTCTGATCCACTGTTTCATGAATGCCAAAGAAATAAATCAGTAAATAGTCCAAGATAGATAGATTACGGCAAAGGAAAGAGGATCCCCAAATTGTTCAACAAAAACCCCTTATCTCCGCTGTCAGTCGACAGTTTTGCTGAACCTGATGATGCTCGGTTGTTTCACACACGTCACCTCGGCTCCTATCTCCCCCGCTGCGAGGCTTGATGACGGCATAGCTGAGAGCCGCATTGTCAACAGCCGTCTTCGCATCGCCTCGATCCCACGCCCGTTCATTTCCGAATATGAAGTAACAGCGCCAGAGACTTTGCGGAGGGATAGCAGGTGTGTGACACCACATAATGATTGTGTGCACCAAAGAGGGACGTCCCAATGGGGACATCAACGACACAAAGGAAATGCTGCTATGGGGTGTTCTCATTCTCACCCCATACAAAGAGTGTCCTCTCGGAAAAAGCAACGAGGAGCACACTATAGGGGAAGCCCCACGGGATCGAGGAGATGGAGAAGAGAAAGAGTGACTCACACTTGGCTAACGGCTGCATGCGCAACTGCGCTACGGACCTTGACCGCGACAATGAGATCCATAGCACGCACAGCACGTTCAAAGGGCTCGAGAGCGAGATTCTCGTACGGGAACACGCGGTAAGAACCTGAATCATCGCGCAGACAGACGCCAGCTGCGATGTCGTGAGCGTCAGGGCGGAACCATGCATCACCCTGGGTCTGTTTGAAGATATAGTGCAGTAGCGCATCATAGCGGTCGTAATCCATAGCACCAAACTATGACGCGCCGACGTGAGCTACGAGGGCAATGCGGGGCGGGGCGGGCTCGAAGAGGGGGAAAGGGGGGGAAGTAGGTGGTGAGGCAAGGAACGAATCTGCATTGAACATACGATCCTTTTACGACAAACGGCGGCAAGATGTTACAAGTCTGGAAGCCGCCACGTTATGCGTAAGTGGCTTATCGGTTTGGGGCGCGAACAACTGGCATTTGGGGAACATGCCGAATTGTGTGAAGTGAGTGACTTTGAAAAAGCGACTCCTCGGGGTCACCACGGAGATAGCCGTCGACCGGTGCGTCACTCGACTTCCACTTGTAGCCTGCCATAACATTGATCCCACAGCTGGCATTAATGTCCTTGTAATCTGAAACAGTAGCCCCACAACGAGAGGGCCGTTGTCTACTCGGAACAGCGATGCGTCGTGGTCATCCTTAGGGTACACAGCGAAGAGTACAGAGTGCACTGCAGTGGCACCCACACGACAAAGACCTGTATAGAGGCTGCGGATACCGATCCTCCAGTCACGCATAGAGGGAATATATGTGGCGAATCGCAACGTGTGCGAAGCGCCGCTGCACAATATAAATCGAGCCTGAGATACGAAGTCCCACGGATTCACCAAGTAATAATCACCACCCTTTACCCGACAACGATGCCGGACATCCGAAGTGGTGATGGAAACAGCCTAACTACCAGGGGCCATTGCGTGAGCAAAACAAGTACGTCCAGAGCAGCAGGAAGGGGGGCAATGACCAGACTTGCATCGCATCAAGGATGTGAAACGGGGTTACCTTGACGAAAGGGTGCGAGGGACTGGATTGGGCGTGGCCGTCGTTGATGCGTGCGCATCGTTATATTGTTGTCAAACGAGCAGATGAATATCCGTAGAGGATGCGGCTTAGAGCCGGATAGAAGGGTGGGGCACACGATGAGGGGAGTCTCGGGGTCCCTGAGCCTCAAAGCTTCATTTGGCATTCGTATTTCTCTTTTGGCAAGCCATTTTGGAATTCAAAGCTGTCTTCTGTAGCTCAGCCCGGGACACGCCGATTCCTGGTATGTATGTGATTGTATGCGTGGTGGTGCAGCATATATCAACGGCGCGTTCCCACTCTCAGACTATGTTGACACCATGTCACTTCCTCCCCGTACCCGACACCGGGGCACGACCATTCCTCTTCCCACAACCAGCCAAAGTGGTTCGGATATAGAATTATATGCTGCCCCTCCCAGCCCCAGGTGGCCGTCGAGCCCTACCCGTTCATACACTCCCTTGGCCCCTCCTCGCCCGTCTTACCTCGCCAATTCGCGGAATAGACGGTCCTGGTCTGCTTCCGAGGACGCTCCTCCATCTGAAGCTGAGCGTGCTCCCTCTCCCCCGATGCGTGCAGTTAGTCCCCCGACATACGCCCGTGCTCACTCGAGTGCGTCCAAGTACGCTTCTGTAGAGTCGGATACTTCCCCTGCCACTGCCACCGTCAGTCCAATGTCCACTTCACCCTACCTCCGTGACAATGGCACTCCACCGCCCGACGCCACTCCTTCTCAACGACCTTCCAGAGCGCCGCCCTCTGCCTTTCATTTCCCGTTCCAGGCTTATGCAGGCAACCCAGATCCTGGCCTTTCAGTCCCTGGATTGGGCTACCGTTCAGGCCGTTCTTCCACCGAGTCTCTTCATGGTGCCTACAGCTCGGGAGCTCCGGGCCCTACCCGCCGCCCTCCGCAGGCACCATCCTCCCATGACTCGCACACCATGCTCCGCGCTAGCCCGGAAGGCGGCTCTTGGGTCGACCATGACCTCGAGCCTCCTTTCCCTCCCTTTATGGCACAAAATAATGGGTCTCAGCCATACCGTAACACCGACCCAACGTCCCAGATCCTTTCTAACAGTTCTAGTGCAGCGCCCTTTCGTGCCCCATTCCTAAGTCCAGCTTCGCGGCCCTCGTCCCTATGGTCTCCTCCCTCTCACGCAACTCATTCTCATACCGCCCTCCCAATCCTTCCTCATGCAGGGTCCGAAATCCCCCCTAAAGCCCCGCTCCCTTCGACGTTACTCGCACAGAAGCTCACAAAAGAAGATAAGCCATGGCTTGCCGAGCGTCCGGACGGTCGCACTCGTGCTAGCCGTTGGCTCACCCTTTTCATGCTCTTCCTCGGTGCTGGTGGTGCTGGACTGCTCTGCTGGACTGGTTACAAGGATGCAGGAAAAACTATGATTGATTCGAAGCAATTATGTTTAGTCATGGAAGATACATTTGACAACTTGGACGTTGATAACGGTGGCACCTGGACGCGTGACGTGGAGATGAGCGGGTTTGGGTACGTATCCCGCCATGTTACGGAAAGTGTCAGAAATCAGTATACTTAAGTCGTTTTCTTGTGCAGGAATGGCGAGTTTGAAATGGCCACCGCACTTTCAGATAACCTATTTGTGCGCAACGGGCAGCTTTATATCAAGCCAACTCTCACTTCGAACGCGCTATCCGACCCCCAGCAAATATTCAACGGAGGCAACTATACACTTCAGGGCTGCACGACTCACCAGACCAACGCCTCGGCTTGCTCGGCGTCATCCAATAATAAGAATGGTGCAACTATTCCCCCAGTAATGAGTGCTCGCCTTAGCACTAGGGGGAGCTATAGCATTCGTTTCGGTAAAGTCGAAGTCGTCGCGAAACTTCCACGTGGCGATTGGCTCTGGCCCGCGATTTGGATGGCTCCCCTTAGTTCTGTGTATGGCCCGTGGCCACTTAGCGGCGAGATTGACGTGCGTCCTGTTCGAGTTAAACCGATACAATTTCGAGTGATATACTGAAATGCTCTTGTCACAGATAATGGAGGCGCGCGGAAATGGCCCTTCGTACCCCGCACAAGGCGTAAACTTCGTCCGCTCAACGCTGTCCTGGGGTCCCCTTCCGAGTCTGACGTCGCGTTTACTTGGTTGGCAGTCGCTCAAGCGATCCACCTACGCGCAGGGGTTCCACACGTACACCCTTGAATGGACTGAGAAATTCATCAAGATTTATGTCGATTCGCGACTTAAGAACATGGTTCAACTCCAGATCGACGGAAAACAGCAGAGTAATGGTGGCTTTTTCTGGAAGCGTGGAAATTTCCCCCTCACCGCGCATAATAACACTGCGGACGAGATCGTCGTTCCCAACCCATGGACGACGGCGACAGTTGAAAATGCGACTAATGCAGCACCATTCGACCAACGTGCGTCCCAACGCTTGGCACCCTAGAACGTTGGCGTGTCTGTCTGACTCACTATTCTTTTTCAGCATTTTACTTGATCCTCGACCTTGCTGTTGGAGGAACGAGTGGTTGGTTCCCAGACAATCTGGGAAACAAGCCTTGGTTCGATGAGTCGGCATCTGCGATGCGGGATTTTGCCAGCCAGCAGAGTTCCTGGAGTGCCACTTGGCCGGAAGACGACGACGACCTATCTTTTAGAATGTATATGGTTTGGTGTGCCATTCTTCTGTCACCCTCGCTGAATAATTCTGCAGTGACTCTGTACGCATTTGGAATCTCTGTTGAACTCTGGCCAGTAAACGGGACATCCTCGAACTCCTGACAGGATAATTTGGCGAGGCTTGTACGAGACATGGACGTTCTTGACATACTGATATATTCTTCATTTCTTTCTACGTTACTCGCACGCTGGTCCCCTGTGTGCTTACACTTGCATTCTGTAGCTTTCACAACCCTGGTTTTCCTGAATCATATATGTCAAGGGTTGTTGGTTGTTGTCATCCCTCGTTACTCCTTTTCAGGCAACTTGTCACCCCTGTGAAGAAAGTTGTAATGAAAAAAACACATTATAACTTATGTTTTTTCAACCAACCTATGATGGGGACCTATGATAAGAGCAGCAATATTAATACTGTTATCATTTCAGCAAGCGTGCATGTCTTACACTCCTCTAGTGGTAGTTACAGCCTGGTGCAAAAATAATGGCTTCAAGTATACAGTTATAAAACTCACAGCAGACGCGTACATGCCATCATGGCATCGCCGTAGGTCCGGGACAAACCTTCTCTGTTCTACTCCTACTCGTGTTTTCGTTTCCGCGCCGGTCGCACCTAATCCAACCTGAAACTCTGGCCGAAAATAAGAAAGGTCTACGCAGACGCTCGGTACGCCTCCAAGACCGTCTCGGCCACTATGCCCCGCGGGCACCTCCTTCCGGTCCACAGTTCGAATTGCCTGTAGCCCTGCTCAAGAAGCACTTCTATTCCCATCACCGAGTGCCACTTTCCGGTCGCCGTCTTGGCTAATTTCAGCAGCGGCGTTTCCGCGGGTTTGTAGGCCATGTCGACCACGACGCCCGCATCGGCGCTGAAGAGGGACGAGGGGAGGAACAATGCGTCCGGGACGTTGCCCTCCGTCGTCGTTGCGGACGCCGGCACGGTGGAGACGATCACGCTCGGCGGGGGTCCTTGCACCTGTGCGGACGTCACATCGAGCGTGTCGAGCAGCTCGACGCGAACATCGGGTATGGCGTGGACCAGTTCTTCCGCGCTCCGTCGCGTGCGGTTGAACAGGTATATACGCGTCGCGCCCAGGGCGTGAAGGGCGTAGATGGCCGCGCGCGCGGTGCCTCCTGCACCGATGACGAGAGCGCTGTCGACCTTGCGCAAGGACGGTGGCAGGCGAGCCCCGACGACGTTCCGGATTCCTATCCAGTCAGTGTTGTCGCCGAGGAGGCTTCGTTGGCCGTGTGCGTTTGTGAAAGGGATCACGGTGTTGACGGCTCCAATGGCCCTGGCTTCGGGTGAGAGCACGTCGAGATGAGCCATGATGTCGCGCTTCAACGGAATCGTGACGGATGCGCCGCCAAAGTCTGCGAGTCCGAGAGTGGAGTGCACGTCCGCATCGACTTGATCGGTTTCGAGACGCCCGTAGGAGTGCGGGAGGCCGAGGAGGTCAAACGCGGTGTTGTGCAGCGCCGGGGACATGGAATGCTTGATTGGCTTTCCGAATATGTAGAACCGCTTGGCGGGAAGCTGCCCGATCAAGTGTAAGGCTTTTTGGATTTCGACGAAGGACAGCTGGCCAGGCGCCGCTCTCGTCGGGAGGAGAGGGTGCGTCACGGGGGTGAAGGTCGTGTTGAGTATTCTAGATAACTGCCCCTCAACGCCCATGTTGATAGCGATGATCGGCTTTGTGTCTTCTGGGGAGCTTGCCCGTGTCACGAACCGATGAAGTGCAACGTTATCGTCTAGCGTGTTCGCTTTGCCTACAATCTTCACAATGTCCCCGAACGCCTTTGCCACCTCGAGAGTGGCGTCCACGGACGACGAATCCCACTTCATGTTTCCACTCCAGTCATGCCAAGATGCTATGATCATCGAGTCGCCTTTGCGCGAGATCAGATCGCGGATGTCCTTCTCTGGCCAAGAGATCTCAACGTCGACGTATTCGATGCCCAGTCTCAGAGCCAGATAGAATAGCTCGAAGGCTTCCTTGACAGACTTGTCAGGGAAGGCACCTCCCTGGGACTTCGTGCGCACGGTGTATACGATCGGCAGGGATGATACCCGACGGATCGCCGCGACTTGCTCGGCCACGTAGCTGACGGGAGCGATGTGGAGGCCCGCGGTATCATTTTGGCTCCGAGTCCGCAAGAGGTCGACACGAAGTTCGATGGCATCTACGCCAGTGGTCAGTTCCTCGAAGTTGGCCAGCGAGGGAGTAACGTCTGGAAATGTCAACGAGAGGAAGTATGAGCGATTTCCGCGCGCGAGGATCGGGGGAAGATTCGCCTTGTGGCCGGTTATGTGACGGAAGAAACGCGCGATTTCGTCTCGGATGTTGATAGTCGATTGTGGCAGATCCGCGCCCTGAGAGGTGCCGACGTTGTTCACGAACTCGTAGTTGGAACATTTTGCGAACCAAGGCTCGCGCCTCTTGAACACGTCGATGATGGGTTCACCATAGGCTGGCCTGCTGGTCTCTGCCTCCAAGTACGCGACGATTTCATTCACTGGCCGTGCGATGTGAACGACGGGACGATTCCTAGTGTAAGCGGCGAGGATCTCGCGCGCCTCCAGAGTCTCAACAATGCCCCCGCCAAGGCTGATGACATGACGGGAAGGGAGCTTTGAGAGCAACTCCTTGAGCACCTCGACCTCAGCGGCTCGGAATGCGGGCCAGCCATGCTGCTGGACGTAGTCGCGGAGTCCGGAAGGGAATTTCTGTTCGAAGAAAGCGTCCGCGTCAACGAAAGTCCACGCTAGCGTCGTGGCAGCCAGTTCTCCGATGAAGGTTTTTCCCGAACCACGCATCCCGATGATAACCACCGAGGCGGTTGCATCTTGCTCAGTGGAAGCGTGTTCAGCAGCCTGGTGGAGCTCGACGCCATCGACCTTGAGGCCAATCTGCAGGCGCTTAGCAAGCGTCGATAAGATGGGGGACTGGACGAACCTTGTTTTCCAGGTCATCCCACCAATTTGGCCATGTCTTTTCTACGCAGCGCTTTTCTTCAAGGACGGTCTCTTTGACCACAGATCCGAGCACGCTGAATGCCATCGCGACGCGATGATCATCATAGCAATGGACGCTAACGCCTTGTCTAAGTTCGACAATAGGCTTGCCGTACACTTCGAGGCCATCATCCAGCTCCTTTGTTTCCACACCGAACTTTGCTGTATATGCCGCAAGTCAGAACATCAACTTGATCATTCAGCAGATGAACATACCAAGTTGATCAATCATAGCCCGAATACGGTTGCACTCCTTGACTCTTTGATTGGCGATGCCCACAATCCTGGTTGTCGTCGCCCGGTTGCCATCACTGAGTTCCCGGTCCTTCGCCGGCAGAATAGCTGCCACCGCAGCAAGCACCGAGGCCGTGAGAAACGCGTCCGTCATAGGCTCCATGTCAATCAAACCGAGGGCCTTTAGCTGGCCGATTGGCGGCCCCTGCACCGTCGTCTCCGTCGCCGTCTGCGTGACGGTGCATCCCATTGGTTCCAAGACATCTTTCGCGAACCGAGCATCGCCCTGTAGTGAGGCGGACCCGATGTTTGCTATCGTACAAGAAGAGCCCGTGATAGCTGCGATGGCAAGTGGGTACGTCGCACTGCTGGCATCGGATTCGATGCTGTAGTCTTTCGGATTACGATAGACCGCCTTGGGAATGTTGTACACATCCATGGGGCGACCCGTGGACGCATCAGCCTCACGCGAAACCTCGACTCCAAAGGTGCGCATCATTGCTATCGTCATGTCGATGTAGGGTTGCGAGATAACTTGACCGCCGGTCAGCTCGAGGGTGATCGGTTCTTCGGCATAGGGAGCACAGAGCAGGATGGAAGAGACGTATTGGCTGGACACGCTCGCAGCCAACTTGATTCGTCCACCCTTGAGGCCAGCCGGCGCAATTGAGAGCGGGAGACAGCCTTTGGACTCGAGGTACTTGATTTGGCTGCCGTTGGCACTAAGCGCGTCGACGAGGGGACCGATGGGGCGTTGTTTCATTCTCGCGTTGCCAGTGATGATCGTGGTGGCAGGACCAGTCTCGGAGGGCTGGACGAGTGTGCAAACCGTGGTCAAGAATCGAGCAGCGGTCCCCGCGTTGCCGAGGTATATCTCCTTGCCCTTCGGTGGCACTAACAGGGACCCCTGTCCGCCGTGGACTACGAGCGTCTCTCCGCCATCTTCCCATTCGAAACTCGCACCCTGTCGAAAGGTGAAAGTGTGAGAGGAGGGGAGGCAAGGCATGGGGGGGTCACACACGGACCTTGAGTTCATGAAGAGCGGTCATCATGACTTGGGTGTCATCGGAGTGCAGCAAGTTCCTTAGTCTGCAGGTGCCGCTTCCGAGTGCGGCCAACACGAGAGCACGGTTGGAAATGCTCTTTGAACCCGGCGTGGCCAAGCGAACCGGACTCTTCGTGGGCACCCCAGGGACGACCTTGGCGGCCTCCGCGATGGTTTTCCCTATGACGGCGTCCGAAACGACGCTGGCCTTTTGCTCCACCGTCTTGCCGATGGTGGCGAGGAGCACGATCTTCTTCTCCGGCCCGCTGTTCTTCTTGTCGATCCGCATGATGTCCAGCAGGCGCTCGACGCCGAGGAGCCTCGAAGCGGGTACGGCCGCAATACGCGGATCCGACAGCGAGACGGGCAGGTTGTAGCTCTTCAGGCAGCGCGCGAGGCGGCCGACGCCGACTTGTCCGAGGTGCCCGAGCTGGCGGGACACCTCGGCCTCGAGGATCATCCCCACGCTGACGCACTCGCCGTGCAGTATGTTCGGCGTCAGCACGGCTTCGATCGCGTGTCCGATCGTGTGGCCAAAGTTGACGAGGTTGCGCAGCCCGGTCGTCTCGCGCTCGTCGTTGGTGACTATATGCGCTTTGACGGAGATCGAGCCGACGATGACGGAGAGGAGCAGCTCCTGCGCGGCGGAGCGCGTCGCCTTGGTGCGCCCCGAGTAGTTGACGCTGGGTGTCTCGATGGCGGCGACGATCTCCGCCGGTCGCGACTCGAGGGAGGCAAAGTCGGACTCATTCCAGATGGCAGCGGTCTTTTTGAAAAAAAGGGCGAAATGTGGCAATAAGCGACCCCAGGGGGGGGGTTTATTTTACAGGACATGCGAAACCGAACGTACCTTGACGACCTCGGCCATGCCATTCGAGAATTCGCGCGCGGGGAGGGTCTCGAGGAAGGCGGCGTCGATGAAGATGTACTCGGGCTGCCAGAACGCGCCGATGAGGTTCTTTCCGTGCGGCGTGTCGATCGCGGTCTTGCCCCCCACGCTCGAGTCGACCATTGCGAGGAGAGTCGTCGGGATCTGCACGAAACGCACGCCGCGCATGCTGCCGTACCCGAATGCGCTGAGCTCGAGGAAAGCGAGAAGCGGAATGGAAAAAAAACGCACAACGTCGCAGCGACAAAGCCAGCTAGATCGCCGATGACGCCCCCCCCCAGCGCAAGAATTACGGTGTCGCGCGTACACTTGTTCAGAAGGAGGAAGTCCTCGATCGCGGCCTTACCATCGCGGCTCTTTGAGGTCTCCCCTGGAGGGATCGTGTGCGTTAGAAAACGCAACTGTCTACCCAGACGGGTAAACTCTTCCTTAAATTCTTTCTGGAAGGCATCGAGATGCAGGCGAGCTATGTTCGTATCTGTGATGAGGACATAGGTAGAGGCAGGGAGGGCGTCGAGGACAGTGCGTGCGATGTAGGGGACGATATGAAAACCACAATGGATAGAGTCTTTGGCGAGGATGGAGACCTTGTAGACGTCTGTCTCGGCCATGAAGAGTAGAGTATGAAAAGATGGGGATCTTTGAGAGTTGGCTGGACATTCCGGGTGTTGAGTAAATAAAATAGTCTATAGTGGCCGTGGGAATCGGAGGGCTGAACGCAAGAGCCCCGTCGGGGTCGGGATGATCATCATCATCGGAATATCGTTACTCTACTCGAAGAAATACGTTTACATACGGAAGAAAAGACAATCAGCAATCCCACCACAGGTCTCCTGATTGCGCTCTATGTAGTTAAAATGCAGGCATAGGGTAGGTCTATCGTCATAGAGAAAGTCCAACGGAAAGAATCTGCTAGGCGCCGGCACTGCCTTTACTGGCTTCCTTTACTCTCGGACAAGATCGCTAAAGCACCATCAGCATCAGCTCGACGTGAAACCGTGAAAAGATGGCCGCATACCGCCCAAAGAGTTTCACTTTTAACCAATCGGTAGCGACCAACACCCGATTCCGCAGGGAGAAGAGCGTGCTAAAGTAAGCACTCCGCCAGAAGAGGTACGTCGCAACACCGCCGGAGGCAAACTATCAAGATGGTTACAACTTGATCTCGATGACCAAATATCGGATTCACCTTGTGGTGGAAAAACTCCAAGTCAGCAATAGCCTTTTCTGAGCCAATGTATGCGAGAGAGCCTTGATGCGAGTAGTGGAATGGACGCAAATTCTCTAATTTTGTAAGTTGTTTCTCCATGCTCTCAGTGCTCGCGCCTTCCTTCTCGGTAGCCGCAATCTGCTCCAGCAGTGCGTCACGCTTCGCAAGCTGTTTGAACATCCGTGCGATGTAGGTCCCTTGTTGCGACGCGACCTGTGCCGTCGGTGCGTACAGAGTAGAGGTGCAGTCGCCCAGAGCGAAGATGGTGCCGTCGGTGCCCGCCATACGAAGGTGATCTTGGACCGACGAATCAACCAAGTCAGACAGTGGCCCGCGAGGACGGAGAAGCTCCCTCACCGTCAACAGTGATGCCTCGTTTGTTCTTCTGGGCATCGGGCAGGCGCGACATGAGGTCAACAGACACCCCCCGTGGCTTGTTCCCCCCAGCCCATACAACCATGCCAACTGGCACTTCCTTAATGGTCTTGTCCGGCATCTGCAACACAACGCTCTTCTCCTTGACCTCTTTCACCATGGTACCAGTCAAGATATCGATTTTTGACTCTTTGAACGTAGATACGGTATAATCGATCAATTCTCTGCTGAACATCGGCAACACCGACGGTAAGGCCTCGATAAGAGTGATCTGGATTTTGTTGGAAAGCTCGGGATACCATGATTTGAGGTCATCCTACAAGGAATGAGAAACAAAAACAGAATGAGTATGAACGCGCTGACCTCCAGGAAGTCGTGCAATTCCCCGCTGGACATAAGTTAGATAGACACTGGCTGAGATTGCTTCATAACCAACCTAACTTCAATCCCAGTTGGCCCTCCACCGACGACAACCTAGTCTCATCAGTAGATGCCGGTAAGATGCGGAGACAGCGCGTACCATGTGCAGCAAGCGTTCAATCTCCTGCTCGCTTTGACCAGGGAAGCCAGCCGACTCTACGCCTGAAGCAATGATGAGAATTCGGTAAAGGATTGAAGTGCCTTGTCGCATAACGTACAATCCATGAAGCGACGCTTGAACTAGGGAACACAGTTCGAATCTCTCTCATAAACTCGTGCTCGAAATGAACTCACTTTCTCCGCATCCTGGATCTCCTTCATAAAGCATGCATGTTCCTGGACACCTGGGATACCAAATGTCTGCGTCTGGGCGCCGACGGCGTAAATGAGGTAATCGAATGGTATCGTGGTTGACGAAACCTCGCCTTGGACTTCTGTCTCATCTGAATGCCAGTGAGTGAGACCGTATATTGGACAACAAAGAACCCGCGCACCGGCAAGGGTGATAGTTTTCGCTATGGGCTACAGAGCAGATGAGGACATGCCGAGATGTAAGGGTGATGAACACGGACGTCGACATATTTTGCATTGGCTTCGATGACAGTGATTCTTCGATCCTTGTGACGTGTTAGGTAACGAATGGCTTGGCTCGATGGTAAGCCGGATGTTTGATGAACTAAGTGGCGAGAACCTACGTTGCAAGATGGAGTTGCTGGCAAGTGTACCGACCGCGACACTTGGCAAGAGCGGGGTGAAGAGGAAGAAATTGCGAGGGCTGACGACGGTCACATTGTATTCGAACGTATCAAGGTTTTTGAGAAACGCAGTCGAGGCCCATCCACTACCGACAACGACGACGTTCTTCTTCGAAGGGTCGTGTGGTAGTTGTGGGCCGGGATGCCGCTCCCTCTGGGTGATATAGTAGAATACACCACCGGAAGTCACGATGGTGATAAGGGTGACTCTTCCGATGGTTTGAAGGGCACGGCGCCACCTAGAGAGCTCTGGGTTGGGTTGAGAAGGCGGGGTCTAGAGGGATTAGAAAGTGTGTGTGAAAGAACATGAGACCGCGGGATACTGACTGGAGTGGAGGGATCTGTGGAGAGTAGCCTACGAAGGCTCTGAGCATGTCGAATATCCAACGGGCGTTGTCTCGACAAGGGACGAAACAAGGGCTGAGAAACGGTCCTGCGAACTGTGAAAGGGATGTTGAGACGCCGAGGATGTGAATAGGGATGGGAAAACATACAAAAAGTGGCGGACATGACCGGGTCAGAGAGAGAGAGGATGAGCAGCCGCACACCGGACGAAACAGGCAAGAGCGAACAGCCAATCAAACACTCTATTTCCTATTTACTTGCCATATCAGTCCTGCTTCTGCTACACGAGTCCCGGAATGATAACTTTTGGGCACTCCTTCTCTCACTCATCGTCATCGTCATCACCCTCGTCACCCTCCTCGTCATCCTGATGGCTTTGGTGGCCCGGGTGCCCTTGAACACCGTGACCATCATCTTCTCTTCCTGACTCGCTGCCACCGTCTTCCTCTTCCTGGGGATGGTGTTCTTGGTCATCACCAGTGCCTTCTAGTTCGTCCTCTGCGACCTCGTCCTCCTGGACTTCAACCTCGTGGTCGTCATCACTGTCCTCCTCTCCCTGCTCGCCAGCAGCATCCTCATCTTCCTGGAGGTGCGCCTCTTGCTCGTCATCGTCGTCCCCTCCTCCCTGGCCATCATCCTCATCTTCCTGGAGGTGAGCCTCTTCCTCCTCATAGTCGTCGCCTCCCTGCCCGCCATCATCCTCATCTTCCTGGAGGTGAGCTTCTTCCCCGTCATCGTCATCCCCTCCCTGCTCGCCATCATCCTCATCTTCCTGGAGGTGAGCTTCTTCCTCGTCCTCGTCATCCCCTCCCTGCCCATCATCATCGTCATCTTCCTGGAGGTGAGCTTCTTCCTCGTCATCGTCATCCCCTCCCTCCTCGCCATCATCGTCATCTTCCTGGAGGTGAACTTCTTCCTCGTCCTCGTCATCCCCTCCCTGCCCGTCGTCATCGTCATCTTCCTGGAGGTGAGCTTCTTCCTCGTCATCGTCATCCCCTCCCTGCCCATCATCATCGTCATCTTCCTGGAGGTGAGCTTCTTCCTCGTCATCGTCATCCCCTCCCTGCTCGCCATCATCCTCATCTTCCTGGAGGTGAGCCACTTCCTCGTTATCATCGTCCCTTCCCCGCTCACCATCATCCTCACCCTCCAGGATGTGTGCCACTTGCTCCTCACCATCGTCACCTCCTCGTTCGCTGTCAGCATCCTCGTCTTCCTGGAGATAGGCCTCTTGATCGTCTTCGTCATCGCCCAGTTCATTGCCAATGTCCTCATGTTCCCAAACATAATACTCCTCTTCGTCTCCTTCATTCCCTACGTTCACCGTGGCAGAGACTTTTGCAGTCCCGCACGTTATAAGTAATACTCAATGTTTACGCGTGTAAAACACCCACCGTTCAAATTTACCGTGCCAACCGGACTGGGTGTGGGCTCATTAGGACCAGGTTTTGGATCATTTTGGACCTTTTGTTGCGAACCAGGAACCAACTTATCCAGCGTATTCTGTAGCTTTGACGCGAAGCTCGTCCTTCCGTCGCGGTGAGTTGACTGGTAAATTAAATTAATCGGATAAGGTCTTTACCTCGTGACTTTTTTCTGATATTCCTTCAAAGTCGTCCCTGCGGTTTCCTTGATGACGTTCGCAATACTCTGGGTGAGACCCTCTCCTACCGCTCCAGCCAGTTGCTTCAACAGGCCGCCATCCTGGAACCAGCAACCATAAGTAAGCACGATGATAGGTCATCACAACCTACGATCTGGACCGCTGATTCCCCTCCATGCTTAGATAAGAATGCCTTTGCGATCTCCTCACTCGCATCGTAAATGGCAGCATAGAATGCTCGATTTGGCGCCAAGCGAGACTCTATTTTTGCAAGCGCATCAGCATGCTTCCAAGGCTTTTGCGTGGCCTGCTGCGAAAGCAAACCAATCAGATCTTTCCTAAGCCCAGCAATGCGGTCGGCGAAGCCGTTCAGGTGACCCTTGTTATTGTTCCAGCGAAGTAGATGCTCTATGGATGGAACGACGTTTGCTTTCAAAGATCAAGCCTTTGAGAATTTGAATGGTTTCTTACTAAGACGAGAACCCGGTGTCTTGGTTTCGTAGTAAGTTCTGGAAGGGTACCATGGATCGGTACATGCCAATACCAAGACAAGCGCCGGGACTTACCCGCAAAATTTCCCGAATTCCTCTATCGTGCCATTGAAATGTTTCAACAACTCGCCGAGAGGGTCAGCGAGTGATTTGGCAGGTCGAGACTTGCGATTCAGCGCGCCAAGTTGCACCAAGGTTCTCGCCTGCCGTTACGTCGAAAAATCAGATGGCCAGTCGTGCTTCTCAGACAAATGGCGTACCAAGTCGAAATGAACGATCGCCACGCGAACATCATTCTCGGGCCGGCCAGCTTCACGCTTGATCAGCGTCTGCATAAGCAATATATGGGTAAGACGGCGTATCCGAAGGCGAAGAGGAGACGCGCACGGCGAGGGCCTTGCTGACTTCCTTGCATGGTGGGAACAGGACACCATGCCCGGCGAGTAAATGGACGGCCTGACGACCGGGAGCAAGAAGCGTGCTGGCGACCTCGTTGGCCTTTGAAACGACATTGTTTCGGTCTTCTTTGGAAGCCTTCGCCTTCTCGAGATCTCCACGTGCCTTCGACATTGCCTTTTCGGCATCCTCGATACTCTGGACCGCTTTCTGATGGACCACGTCTGTAAATGATGTCAGGTCTTCTACATTCACGGTGTAAAACCACACGGCGGACTTGCCTAGCTGCGCAGACACCGTTTGTATGGTAGCATTGGGCTTGGAGTCTGCGGCACCAGGAGTCTTGACATCCGCGGTATCACGCTTTACGCCCGTGGTACTGGGCTTGGCACTGTTCGGCGCACTGGCCCCAGCGTTGGCAGCACCATCTTTGGGCTTGATAGTAGGCTTGGGGTTCGTGGCAACAGGTTTGGGCTTTGTGGTAGTCTTGGGGCTACCGGAACTATTCTTGACGTCTGAGGCAGCAGCGGGTTTGGGCTTTGTAATAGTCTTGGGGCTACCGGAACTAGACTTGACGTCTGAGGCGGCGGCAGGTTTGGGCTTTGTAGTAGTCTTGGGGCCACCGGAGCTAGACTTGACGTCCGAGGCAGCGGCAGGTTTGGGCTTTGTAGTAGTCTTAGGGCTACCGGAACTAGACTTGACGTCCAAGGCGGCGGCAGGTTTGGGCTTTTTAGTAGTCTTGGGGCCACCGGAACTAGATTTGACGTCCGAGGTAGCAGCAGGTTTGGGCCTTGTAGTAGTCTTGGGCCCACCGGAGCTAGACTTGACGTCCGAGGCAGCGGCAGGTTTGGGCTTTGTAGTAGTCTTAGGGCTACCGGAACTAGACTTGACGTCCGAGGCAGCGGCAGGTT
>Ga0137394_10000203_pt1 | contig 41125 bp, 50 predicted proteins | sample czobulk116metaG_FD_108278 | JGI IMG/M metagenome (GOLD analysis project Ga0137394, IMG submission 108278) | Vadose zone soil microbial communities from Angelo Coast Range Reserve, California, USA - czobulk1.16 metaG | ecosystem: Environmental > Terrestrial > Soil > Vadose zone | place: USA... | reverse complement strand
GGCTGCGGCGGATGATGTCGAACTTGTCCGAAGACATTCGCTTGAGTTGGATACACTACGTCCCACCGAAATCAAGTCCGAGACTTGACGATTTCCCTGACCATCATCGAAAAGCAATGCCACCCGGAGTCCTGAGGCGACGTTCATAATATAGGTGAAAGTATCAACGCCTTGACTTGAATACAATTTTGTCCACTGGAGACTAAACGACAGACTCGTCGGGGTGAATACTCTAACCGAAAGAGTGTGATCCAGAGATGAAGTGTTCTGCGTGACATTGAAAGGCGAGCACTGGGATACCGCGTTGTCCGCTAATCGTGATAGTGCGGGTATTGTCTGGTTGGCGGGTATACAAGACGCATCCGTGGAAGGCAGGATCTGAATGACATCAGAGATGAGCGCGGCGTTATCGCCTGCAGCGTCATCTAACGAAGCCACAAAAGAAACCCCTGCTGGGAGGGGGAGAAAGGTGGTGTAGGATCCAGAATTTGTAGAATTGTTCCACGCTGAATCGGGAACGGTAAAAGAAATCGGTGTCGAGTTGAAAGGAACGGCGGTCAAAGTAAGGGGGAGCGCAGCGGGCAGCTGGCCGCCAGAGAACGAAATGTTGAAAGGGTCGCACTGTCGTGCACGCGAGTAGGCGACGTATTCGAAAACCGAAAGGGCGCTGTGGGGAGCAAAAACAAGAAAGATGAAGAGCCATGGAAACGAGAGGAGCATGGCCAAGCAGCTTGAGGGCAAGGCTGGCCTGGCTGCGTGAGCCAAGGGGGGACGTGCAGCTCCGGGAGAAAGAAAATAAAGTAAAGAGGGATGGTGGCAGAGGGGTGGATCGCCCAAGAAGAGCCGGCGTTTTCATCTGTGACGAGTATGTGTGTCCTGGATTGGATGGGAGAGACCGTGAGTGAATAGAGACAACGAGAGTTGAAACCACATGAACTTTTGGCACTAAATCACGAAGCCGAATCAGCCGGATACAGATCCTGATCGCTGGATCTCAATATAATTTGATATTAGCTTTGATCGATGTGACAAATGTGACCATGGCGATACTCCGGCCCGGCTCTTCCGTCCGAGTCTCTTTTGCCGCCGGGCCCCGCAAAGAGCAACGTCTCGCCAATCCACTGGGCCCTGTAAGCCCTCGCTCTGCTCGCTCTCCTCACTGTTCACTTTCCAGATGATCCGGACCTTTTGCGCTCGCTTAATTTTCGCTCGCTCTCGCATATACCGTAAAGCATTGTGTACCACAATCCCCCTTTCTTTCCGGGAGAGCCACAGTCTATTGCCGGCCTCCCAGTCGCCTATTACACCCATACCTCATTTCTTCAATGCGGTATCCACGGATGGAAGAAAACTGCCTACGTACAGGATTGTAGATGGTGTTGGAAACGTCATTGAAGGGGCGGAACTACCAGAGGTATGTCCGTGATGCTCCGTGGCTCCCTTGAATGATCACTTACCGGGATGCCTGGGACCAGCTTGATGAGCAGCTGGCGCGGAGAATGTCCGTATTACTTCCTTTGTCCAAAAGAAGGCCGTCTAAGCCAATCATAGTTACAAGAACATGGTTCTTCTTCCCATCATGGACAACTTGCTTTACAACATCCAGCGCCAGGGAAAGATATCCTTCTATGTACGTGTTTTCCCAAGCATCCCGCATTTGATCCTTCGAGTGACTTTCGAGTCAGATGACCGCCGTGCGCATAGTCTCTTCATTTCTATGCATGGTAACTTACGTCGTATCAGTACGGCGAAGAAGCAACAATAGTTGGAACTGCAGCAGCGCTCCTTCCCGACGACGAGTGCGTTGTTCTCTCCCTCAGCTTTCATTTCACCAATTGCATGTCACTTGGCACAGGGTACTTGGTAAGCTGAAAATAGCTTTACCACTCATGTCTACGTAAGGAACCAACTCGCGAGCAGGTCAATATCGCGAATTAGGCGTTCTTCTATGGCGCGGCTGGGGAATCGACGCTGCCATGGCGCAATGCTTTGGAAATGAACAAGACGTGTCAGGCAAAGGGCGGCAGATGCCAGTGGTACATGCTTTTACCTCTAAGTACTTCCCTTCGCGTCCCTGACCGCAGCAATACTTCCAGCATTGGGGTTCTACCGAACATCACTTTCACACCATCTCATCCCCATTAGCCACACAAATCCCACAGGCCGCAGGTGTCGCTTACGCGCTACGACGCGATCCGGCACGGCGGGGTAAGAACTGTGCGGCGGTCTATTTCGGCGAAGGCGCAGCATCCGAGGGCGATTTTCACGCGGGAATGCTATTTGCGTCTACTATCTCATCGCCGACCCTCTTCATCGCTCGTAACAACGGGTTTGCGATCTCGACACCGTCCTCGGAACAGTATTTCGGCGATGGGATAGCAGCACGCGGCGCTGGCTACGGCATCGACACGATCCGTGTTGACGGGAATGACGTGTTGGCCGTACTGAGCGCAACGCGACAGGCACGTCGTAGGTGTGTCGAAAGTGGTAGGGGCGTCCTTCTTGAGGCTATGACATATCGGTACAGTCTTCCAACTTCCTCATCCCACGATAGATGCAAAAACTTTGGTTTGGGACTTCTAGCGTCGGCCACCATTCCACATCGGATGACTCGTTTGCCTACCGGCCACGGCAGGAAGTCGAAGATCGGAAGCGCATAGATAACCCCATCGCCCGTTTCAAGCTCTTCCTCCAGAACCGTGGCTGGTGGTCAGATGCGGAGGAAGACGAGCTGAGGGAGTCGCTCAAGAAGGACGTGATGCGCGCGTTCAAGCATGCTGAGAGCTTGAAACGCCATGAGCTGAAAGAAGTATTTTCGGATGTATACGGAGGCGAGGAGCCCCTGAACCTTGTGGGTGTTTCCCCGTTCTTTCCCCGCAGCTTCTAGCACCCTTGCGATAGGGCAAAAAAAAGCTGACACATCACACCCCTTGTCTTTACAGAAGGAACAACGGGAAGAACTGACTAGGCTGGTCAAGAAATACGGCGCCGCATGGGAACCGTGGAAAGCGGAGTTAAAGAAATTCAAGGACAACGGCGAGAGCCTCCTCGGGCGTACGGAATCGGAAGCGGCTTAGTTTGTGGCTGTTGAGGCGTACGCCCAGTGTCGGAGCCACGTGGAGGAAGCACTGAGGGCGATCCCATCAGCACACAACACGTATCATCATCACACCGAGTTCCCCGCTGCTTCTGTGTCAGAAGGTGAAGAGAAAGAAAGCTAGCAGTATTGAAGTTGTGCTGTAGTCTGAACCTCTTACTAGACTAACTGCTCGGTTCAAGTCGCTTGGGGGATGATGTGCCTGTACGGTGGTACAGTAAGACCGAAAGGTTGCACATGCGGTTCACGTAATGTGAACAGATAGGCTTTACCGGCAAGACAAGAGAGAAGGCTGCGCAGTACTGTAACGAATGATTGCGATTGGCGATGATTCGTGTCCTAAGCGTGATGTGGGTGGGTGAACAGTGTGGCGTCAGAACTGATCGCCTCGGAAGAGCCTCGGGAAGAGTTGTCCAGCGATCAGAACCGCGTGCAGTGCTACTGTCACGGTAGTAGCTAGTGTGGATGATGCGTCCTTCCCGGGTAGCATCGTGCTATCGGGTCCGAGACTATGGTCTCTGTGCCCTTCAGTCCGGGTGTTCCATCCTTGTCGTAACTGAACCGTTGCGCGGGCTTAATCCCTGCCCTCTCCCCCCTGAACGCAGAAACATGAACCCTCAGGCCGTAGGACCTGACCAGCCTGATCTGTTCAACCGCGCAGGCACGTAGCCCTGGTCCTGGCTTAGCAGTACTAGTGCTTACGAGAAACTCGCAAACGTTTACGCGAACAAGGAAAGGAACGGGATGAAAAAAAAAAACTGTTGGATTGAGCGCAGACGCCGACGAGTATCGGATTACGAAGATAGTGTACTATATACCTGGCGCGTGGTTACTTGGATGTGGAACGGGTATGTATGTATGTATGTGTACAGTATTTTATAGAGTAGAGACTATCATAGCGGGGTCGAGGGTTTACGCTACGGCGGTGCCGCCCGCCAACGTACCTTGCCCGCGTTCTGGGTCTGACATGCGATGTACTCGCACAGTGGGACCAACGTGGATATTTTGCATATTCTGCGGAGTGATAAGTATGTATTGCTTGCCGTCGGACGAGTTGGCCGTGTCGATCTGAAACGAAATTTGAGATAGGTTGGGACCTGGTGAGCCGTGAAGACTTACCATCATCTTCATACTGATGCGACGGTTGACGGCATCCATGAACACGTCGAATTCATCTAATTTCCCCCTGAATTCGTGTTCCTTACATGGTGGGGTCAAAAAGGCGTACCTAGGCAGCGGATAGGACTTCCTATGGATTCCCACATAGCAAGAAGCAAGCAAATGGTCGCAAATGACTTCTCTCCGCCGCTCAGCGCACGAGGGTCTTTGTCGCGATTTGCACTTTGGGTGCTGTTCTGGTCATCGGTTTGGACCTAAGCGTATCGTCGGGTGAGTTGGTGAACTCTGGAGAGCGGAGAAGTCACCGTACCCTCAGCTGCAACGTTCCGTCGTGGTGGTTGAAAAGGACTTTGCCAAAGTATCCGCGGTTCGAAAGATGGTATTGAAACACGACCTTGCAACGGAATGCGATGTGACGACGGAAGTCGTGCCATTTCTCCAACCGGAGACGAAGTGATTGCTTGAGAGCCTATATGTTCAAGTTCGTCGTCGGCACAGAGAAGCGATGCGAGACTATAAGGTGCTCACCCTGTTCAGAGATGCCATACTCTTCAGATCTTTCTGTGCCGTCTCGAGTGCAGCTCGCGCCTTGTTGACTTCAGCCGCCATTTCCTCCACCGATGCACCTTGCCTACAACGCTGTAAGTGATCGGGCTGACTCTAAGTGCAGAAAACACAACGCACCGCTTCTCGCGCTCTTTCAAGGCAGCCTGCACTGAATCAAGGTTGCGCTTCACGACTTGTACTTTCCTAGGATTTGGAACGCGAGCGCAATACTGCTCTGCTTCTCTCGTCCACTCCTAAAGAGCCAACGTAAGAAGACGCGACGCAAGGTGCATCCATAACTCACCTCGAACTCTTGTTGGACAAGGTTCAACTGCTCCTTGGCATCCCGTACCTTCTTTTCCTCGTCGAGGAGTTTTTTGGCCCAGTGGTGCTGCTCATTCTGTGCGGCCAGTCGCTGCTCGGCGGCCTGCGTGATTCGCGCCTGAAGTAAAGGGTAAGCAAATCTAGTGCGGCGATAGAGAGAAGCACTTGCGAACCTGGGCCTCTTGCCGCTGTCCATCGAACGCTTCAATCTGTTTCTTAATCTCATTTAACTCCTTAAGTAAGGGTTCTTGCGCTTGGTCAATCACGGCCTTTTGCTCGGCAACACTTTTATATTGGGCCATCAGAGACTCCTTCTCGGCCATCATTTCCTACATGGGAAGATCGACGACATTAGAATATATGAGATAGTATTGAGCATAACGTACTTTCAGCGCTTCGTCGAGCCCAGACGTTTCAACAAGCACATTGTCATTAGCCTCTGTCTGTAGAGAATCGCGGGTGGCCCTCAAGTCACCCAGCCGCCGATGAATAGTTCGACACTGGCTCTAAAAACATCTGTGAGGAAAGAGCAAGTCAAGAAAGTTTTATTCGTACCTCCTGCGTTTGGACCTCGCGTTGGGCTTGATTGAAGCGTTCACGCAGCTCACCGAGTAGGGAATTTTGTGTTTGCAATTTAGTCTCTGCGGTCGCCGCCTGTTCCTGCCAGTGTCTGCGGGAAAAGAAAATAATAATAATAATGAACTTGAAAATGAAAATTACAAGCATGGAGGAACGAACCGGAGCTGGGCTGAGGCATTCTGGTCAGTGAAGAGTAGATTCCGGGAATCGTTGGGCCTCAGTGGGTGCATCGGCTGCGACTGACCGCCACCATCGCTGAGGCGAGATCAGATGGAGTTACGCAAGGGTCCCGAATGGAGGGGGAGATACAAACCTATATCGTTGCACTCGCCACAGGTCCGCAGTAAAACACTGTCCGCCTTTATCAGTGCCTCTCAACAAGTCGTCGGCTGCGCTGCGCGTCGGGGCCAAGAGCATTCGTTCAATCTTAGCTTGGTTGATGAGTATGCGGAGAACAAATTCATCGGACACCTGCGAGGTGGGCTATAATCAAGAAACCAAAATAAGATAAGATTGAACTTACGTTAATCACGCGAAGGATGGTGCGGTAGTCAGGTCCAGGCTCCCCAGAGCTGTAATCAAAGAGATCGACTTCGGACACAAACACATTGATGTTCGGACTAATGACCATCAGCGCCTGAGGTGGAAGAGAAAGGAAATCTACACACTTTCCGCTCTCCCTTAACAACTTCTTCAATACCAGAAGGTCTCTGCTGTCCGTCACGGCAAAGGATGACATATGGGAGCCGAGGACATTCCTCAGCAAATCTGCCCAGGTACGATCCTTCACTTTCACATAGACACCAAGCGGGCCAAGCGGCTTCTTCCCATGCCATCGCATCTGTCCGATGCGCTCTAGGACGTTCTTGAGGTCTTTCCCATACGGTGCGAGCGAATTGTTTTGCTGCTCAACGCAACGCTGAATCTGTTCCCGTAAACCCATCACAGAATTCTTCGCAGTCTGGACCTCGCGGTCGGCCTCATCACCTTGGGCGCGTACAGCGCTGACCTCATTTTTCTTCTCGAGAACAAGCGCCTCCGCCTGCTTGAGATCCCTCTCAGCCTCCTGGATATCGAGAGTGGCTTGCTGTAGGTGCTGACTTAGTTCGTCTTGCTTTGACTGCGAGAACTCGGCGATTCTAGCTTTCTCAGCCTCCATTCGGCTTTCTAATTGCTGCATTGCAGTTTTGGTGCTTCTCAAGTTGTCACTGATTAGGCGTTCGTCTTGCTGGTATAATCGCGGCTTCAGCACAGCATAACCACTTAGTCAACCTCGGAAATACCTTCAGATCGTTGAGCTTTGACCTATTAGAACGCAGAGCGTCATTTATAGCTTTCTTCTTCTCCATAAGATGGTCGATATTTCCAATATTTTCGTGTTCTCTTTCATTCGTCTCAACAGCGGCAGTAGCTGCGTTGAATTTTTCCTACGTCCCAAGTTCGAGCTGAATAAGGCTATCCTGGTTACATCACGCACATCAGCCCCATCTAAACTGCGTTGAATCTTCGGTATGCGCTGCTCCACCTTATGGAGTTCTGTGGCCTTTTCTGTCACTTCCTGCGAAAACTTCGATTCTGATGATATGTATCATGAGTGAGCAACGAACCTCCTGCTTCGCAGCAACGTGAGCCCATGCTAGCTCTTTCTTGAGCTCATCAGCCTTATGTCTCTGCTCCCGGGCTTTGGATGCCTCCTCAAAGCGCATCAGGACCTCCTTATAGTGCGCTTGGAGGTCTGGGATTGCTTCCTTCTTGCGCATGAGAACCTTCGAAGTTTGGGAGATATTTTCGAGACATGTTTCGTACTCTTCACTTAGTTGACTAAGTTGGGTACCACGAAGGAAGAACTAAGAGCACGTGAGACTTGATGACCATGGGATTGAAGGACAGTCTTACTTTATATTTGTCGGAAGGGTGGGAGGAGCTTAAAAACTGTCGGGCCGCGTCTGAATGGCACCGTCAGTTAATACGATAATAAGACGAACAAGTCCTTGACCTACCTTGGGTAAGGACGTTCATGGGATTGTCGACTTGGATGTTCATATGGTCGCATATAGCGGAGAGCTCTTCGCGCTTAGTCGAGACCAACTTGCCATCCTTACTCTTGATTTTATATGATGACGACCCTTCCTTGGTGAAACGGCGAGTGATGACGATACTATCCCCATAGAGATCATGCTTGTAAGCCTCCTCGCCCTGGTTCTTGAGGTGAATTGCCACTTCTCCAGCACTACCCTCGGTAAGACGTCACTGGAGATGAAAATGTCAAAGAAAAAGAGCTCGTACGGTTGACCTTCGCGGATAAACGCCCTCAGACCATTCCCCCGGCCGGTCGAAGTGGCCTTTCCGCCTAATGCCACCGTGATTGCAGTAAGGACAGCACTCTTGCCACCTACACCGCGAGTTAAAGAGCATTACGCACTGTGAACGGGCTCTACTTACTTCCATTGTGACCTATATAGACCCCATCGACGCTGTTATTAGCGCAGAATGGTCAAAGCTACGCACCGATGATGAAGTTAATCTGAGGGCCGAATTTGAAGGTAAGGAACTTGTGGCACATGAATTGGTGCATCTCAACGGATTCAATGATGCCGAACTTTGCTGCACCCTATCGGAAGAGAGTCTGAGGACGGAGCGGTCGAGCATAGAGTAAGACCCACCCCCTGGTGTTTGTTCTTTTGACGGATGGACTCGCGGATAGACTCTTCGTGCTCCTCCTCAAAGCGTTCCTGAGCACCCTCGTCTTCTTCAGCATGAGTGTCTCGTATGGCAGCGATGTCATCGTCATCATCGACTCGGAAGTCGTTCAAGATGTCATTGTCATCCCTTGCCTTCCCCTTTCCTTTCGGTTTCGAGGATCGAGGATTCGCCTGGTCTTTGTTGTCGAGCCGAGATCGCTTAGCACTAGACGGGCTATCCTCTTTGGCGACTTGTTCATCGTCGTCGCTGTCTATTACTGCTCTGCGTTTAGCCATGAGCGCTGTTGAGCCAGAGATGGAAAGTGAATGGTGTTTGCGGCGCGACGCGACGATCGCGTCTCGCGTCCTTCGTTGTGACAAATAAGGCCAAATATCGACAAATGTGCTTCTATTTTTGTCCCGAGGCCCTCTCTGCCGTACATACAGTGCAAGGATTGGAATTGAGATATTGAGAACTAGTCTATTTGCGTGGCGGGGAAGCTTTAGAATAGAATGGAAGGAATGAAATTGGTGTTTGGCAACATGATTAGCCGGGGGTTAACCAACTCCGAGGACAGCGAGACAAGGGCCCTTCAGTTGGAGGTCTCGCCCCCTTGTCCTTCTTCCTTCCATACCATTTCAACACTCATCTGCCTCTATCGACGCGTTCTCTCGTTCTCACCACACTCGTTTTATTTATCATGGCTCCTTTCGCTGGCCTACCACCTTTTGCTACGGACTTGCCTGACTCGGCCTACGCACAGCCTCAGCCACAACCTCGGTATAGACAACCCCCGAAGGATGACCCAAATGCACGTACTTCGGCTTACAATCAGTGTGTCCGTTTCCTTCCCTCCTCTTTCCGTGTCATTTACCCTTCTCTCGTAGCTACGATGCGTACTTGGATGGTGCGAGTGAGTAAAGCAGACATGTCTGGTCGTCAACGTGGTATTCATGTATGGGATTGCAGATAACGGCACCGGTGGCGCCTACAACGGGCGTGCAGCGCCCGCAAGTGTCGCCCAACTAGCCCCGCAGCAGATGCCAGTGCCTCTCGCCGCTCCAAAGCCAGGATATGCTGCCCCAATTGCCGCACTCAGCCAATCCTCATCCCTCGATGCTCCTCGCTTTCCACCCGGTATCGAGCCTGCCCACGCTCATTCCAATCAGCATGGGGCTCCCCGCATGCCGCCTGCTGCCCTTCGACCAGCTCCCCCTCCGGCTGCACCTATCGCCGTCCCGAGCACCCCTCACCCTCTACCGCCGACGATGAGTCCCATACTTCCAGTCTTTGCGCGACCGTCTCAGCCCGCCGAACCTCATGACGTCAAATGGGGACCCGAGCCCATACTGCGCGGGAATTCCGAAGAGAAGCTGCTTCCTCGGCGCGGCGAGAAAGGTGACGACTTTTGGAGGCGCTTCAGCATGGTTGCCAGAGAAGAGAGTCGAAAACCCCGTGCGCAGAAGCAGAGGTACGAATACTCGTGTGCCACCGTAACTACCGCTTACCTTGTCGAAATTGACGCCTAGCGCGTGGCTCCGCAAGACACAGAGCGGTACGAATCGTATGTCCATATGGGTCTGGATCATCGGCTTCCTCATTTTCTCTGTAAGTCGGTGTTGATTTGACAATTCTTCTCGACGTGCCTCACTCTCATGACACTGCCGTAGTGTGCTGGCCTCGGCATCGGGCTCGGGTGGTATCTTTCCCACAAATCAGCCCCTCATCAAGACCCCGTCGTGTTGGGAGGAAGTGCCGGTCATGGTACTGCCTCGACCACCTCCCAATCATTGGGGAAGGCCAGCTCCCTCCCGGGCGGCGCTTCTCCGCATGTCACGCCCACACATACTGTCGCTCGGCGCGCCGCATTTCCCGCCCCCTTCCCAACTCCTGCGCCCGGCGTACCTTTCCACGTCAAGCATGTAACCCACCCCGATGGCTCAAAGCACGACTCCCTACCCTCGCGGCGTCGCCATCTCCAGCGTGCCATTGTGTGATCAACATGCACTCACCTTAGTTTGCCCATACGTGTGATGGTGTTTTCGAGCCCACTCCTATCCACTCCTTTATTTATCAATGGCCAGCATACCCTTTGCATCACTTACATTTCTTTTTTTTTTTTTTATCCACAAAGCTATTCTTCATGTCAGATACCGTCATGCAACCCCTGGGACAGTGCGCAACTTGCTTCTAGACCCCCACACTAGATGAGAGGATCATCAACCCACATCTACGTAGTCTTGACATCAGCAATTTTTAATTTCGACCAATAGAGATCTGGCTCATATCCACGTCTCATTCAATTGTGGCCATTGCTAATGCGTTTGCACATGTATATCTATTCATCTGTGCTATGAATGCGCCGCGCACACGACGCATAATGATCAGCAAATATCTCCTGACACTAGTCTACAATAGATTAAACAATGTCAGTAAGTTGCGGGTGTTATACTGGTATACAGGTATATGCACGGAAAGGGATGGATTGCAAGAATGGGCGGAGACACGGATCAGGTGGTTCAGACCATGCATGGGATGGGCTCTAGAAAGGTATAGTATGCTGGGGAAAATATGATTCTATGGATTGCATTAACGGGTTCCAGTTTGGGATAATGGGCATGTATGCTGATGATGTTGGCAGGCGGGGGGAATCTATCATCGGACTCTAGCAGCAGGCCCCTTCTTCGACTCAGTCAAACCGCCGTCTCTCCGCGGGGCCTTGGATGGTGGGGCCTTCTGGGGAGAGCCGAGCACCTCAATGTCAGAATCTGAGTCGTTGTCGGCCTTCGACGAGACCGTGGGTGTCGGGTCACTGCGGGGCTGCTCTTGTGGCGCGGGGGCGTCGGCTTGGTCCTTCGTTCCCGAATCCTGTTCGCCTCGTTGTTTCTTCCATTCTTCAGACATCGAGTATATGCGAGCGGTCAGCTCTTCGCGATAGCTTCCGACGGAAGCACGGTCCCAGTGCTCGTGGGGTTCCGCACGACCTTTCCGAGGCGACGTTCGCTACGTGGAAAAGTAAGTGGGCCGCACGATGAGCAATCCGGTACGCTCGGGTACGCACGCTGCGGATGATGTCTGACGAGACCTTTGGGTCTTTCATGAATGTCTTGGCGAAGTGCAACAGATATATACCGCAGTCACAGTAGTTGGGCTGGCCGGGTACCTAGAAAAACGACTGAACATTACGCGAATCTCGTGAATGAGTAGATACACACGACGGCCTGCATGCCCTTGGGCTCGGAAAGACTGTCTTCTGTTAGCTGCTTTTTGTCGTGAGCCTCCATGAGAAGATATTTGCTGAGCCTCTTGACAGCCTGAGGGTGCTTCGACGACAGTGAATCAAACGTATAGATGTAAGTCCTTGGATGCCTTTAGAGCTCATGAGTGACAGCTCACGGATGCCAGATACAAAAAACGCGTACTCGGCAGCTTCCTCAGGTTCGCTCTCAGGATTGCCCACCGTTTCATCTTCGGCAATCTCAATTTCGGGCAGCGCGCTAGGAGCAACTGCAGGGGGGGTGACCGGAGTGACGTCACCTTTCCCTTGAGGCTCTGTGCCATAAAACGTAGCGGGAGAAATACCCGATATCGGGATGGTATCCCCTTTGTTTCCTCCAGCCGATGTCACGTGGCCCGCGTGTTTAGTACCGTCGCCTTGGGGATCCGAGGACAGTAGCGTTGTCGGGCGGAAAGTTGGCGAGCTTTGAGGATACGCAAGCAATGGCGAATTTGGGCATTGGGTGACGATAACGTCCGCATTGGCCGTGCCAGCTTGCTGTTCCCTCTTTGATGGAGGTTCCACTGGTGTGAGGGCAGATTCTACCATTCGTTCAACGTCGATCTCGGACTGTGGGTCATCTGTTCTCGGAGTCTCTGGGTCCACGACCGAATCGACGTGACCGTTTGGCGGAGGAGAGGGGTGAGGGGAAGGCGATTGTCTCGGTGCAGGTTTCGGCTGCTGAGCATCCGGAAAATCGGTAATGACACCTAACCGACGCGTAGACCTGCGGGGTTGGAAGTTTTTCGCTTGAATTGGAGGTGGTAACAACGTGTATTCCGGAAAGTAGATGATGGCGAGATACCAATGCAGGCTACGATCCGTTAATGATTCATCACGTTGATCCGAGGTGATATAACGTACTTCTCGTTGATCGGAACGACGATGTATTTCTTCTTGAAAATATCGAATTTGGAAGTCCACTTCTTGACACTATTATAACCTTCCTCGGGACTGTGATATATGGTATGAATTAGAATGATTATGAATGAAGCTCATGACGCACATTTTCGTGGAAAGTTTCTTATAGAAGAATGAACTAAAAACATGGACTTGGCTGGCCAACTCGGGATTGCTCTCTTGTAAGTCGGCTAGCCACAGCCTACTGGAGTCAGTGCGATCAAAAGCTCGTCAAAGAAATCGACATACTTGAGACCGAACTCAATTAATGTGTCATTCAAAAATTCACCAGGCTTCAAACGACCAACATCGCCGTTCGTGATATTGAGTGAGCCAGTCCCGGAGCGATAACCCAGAATACTGAAAGAATATCAACATAGGACGAAGGGCCCATAAAAGGTTGACGACATACACTTCATCCGGATCGGGCCTTGGGGAAAATCGCTTCTCTTCGACTCCAGACAGACGCGCCGAGCGGCGCACAAAAATGTCAGCAGTTGCCGTTGCATCGCCGCGCCTATGAAATTGGTCAGGAAATAAGAGAGCCCAAAGGGACAGCACAGCACTCACGATTTGTGTCGTGGCCGGGGCTTAGAAGGTGGATTGGGAGGATTCTCCTTGGGAATATCAAGCATCATAGGTTCTAGCTCGCTTATCATCGACGTATCCTCACTAACACGCGTGACAGCCTCCCATACTGCTCTTGCTGCCGGTCCGCTGAATCACAATGTCAGTTTGGGGGGTGACTTGACCAAGGCACACGCACTCCAAAATTGATTTCCCATCTTTCACAACGAACTCCAGCAACTTTTGGACAACGCTCATGTAGACTTCGTTATCCCAACTACTTGAGGACGTATCAAATTTGAACGTAAGAAGGCCTTCGGGATCACTCGATCCTGAGCACGTTGGAGCGAGAATGAGAACAACGTCGCCAAGTCTCAGAAATGATTGGATCATACCGGGCTTGAAGCTGAATGCAGTGTGATTGTGATAATTAACCATTACAGATGGATGGATTTGGACGAGAGGCCCCGAAGTAGTCCTCTGCAGAAGGCCTCAGAACTTGAAACTTTCTGGGCAGGAAGAATCTAACCTTTGTATCTACATACTTGATACCATCGATAGACCCTTTTTCGACTTGTAGCTCGAAAGGAATTGAGCCCTTCTCGTCGTGCACTTTGAGGGCCCCCGGCTCCCATATAAGATGGGCGAGAGGCTCAGGTGCTGCTCCTTGCGAGGGGAGAATGGCCGCCCCAATGGCCCATTCTTTTAACGGTAAGTGGACAGATACGCTGCTTCCTGCCGCTTTCCCCTTTGAAGGCTTGGGACTAGAAACGAAGCCTGACGACCTTGTGGCGTCAAGATCGAGGTGTTGAATAGGTAGTGCAGGGAAATCACGCCGAGGCTCATGGCTCACTCAGTTTTGCGCGTAGTGCATACCAAGGATAACAGACACACCTGTTTTGGTTTCATCGCGTTCTTCCTGGTCTGGCGAATAGTTATGAGATCAAGATGAGGAGGGTTCTCTCGTTTGTTCTGTTCGTAGAGGGCCACTTTCTTCTTAACGTTTCCCCGCCCGGATGACGCCTCCGCTTGTGCAGACGACTCGCCTCTAGAAAGAAAAGTGGGCGCTGGCCGCGCATCATCGGTATCGCCACCTGGACGAGAAAAAGACGCCGAAGACGCCGTCGTGCGCGTCTTGACCCCCATCATCACGTTGCGCACGCGCAGCGTACTTTCGCCGTCTTGCGGGAGGTTGCGTGTCTCTTCCAAGGAAGAGCTGAACTGGCTGATTGGGGAACGCTTGTTCTGATCAAACCCGTAGGAAAGGTCTGGACTTATGAGGTCCATCGGATCAGGGGAAGAAGTACTCAATACGATCGTTTCGCGAGAGTGGTCATTGGTGGTGGACGTATCGTCTTCTGCGTCGATGATAATGGCGTTCGTGGTGGGGCGGCTAGGGTGGGAAGATGTGGATGTGGACGGGATGGCCTGTGAAGCTCGGCGCTGTGGAAGCGTAAAATACTTGGACAGGCTTTTCTCTTGGGGGTGGTCCAATTTCCGACGTTTCGGAGGTTGTCGCAAAGACGGCTTCGGGGCACTGGACGAACCTGCTTTGCTCTCGATCTGGCGGGCATCACTGCTTGTCATTCTGCGGCTGTATGGATTAGAACCCGATCCCTGCATTAACCACGATCGTTCGTTCAACTTCGGGCAAGCGAGAGGGGACGAGGGAGGGACGTACATTTCCTGGGGTCTGAATTGGTGTAGGCTTTTGCCGCCATCTGTCGGAAAGCGCCCGGTTTGTACGTACGGTATAGGGTGGTAATTGGGTGAGTTGACGTACGTTTGAGTTTCGCCTGGTCCACCTGAGGCATCCCTGAAATTGTGAGATAGACCCGAAGCTTTGGCGTGCAATTCGCGAATGTTTCCGGTGTCATCACGAGCGAGGCTCATGGCTATACCGGGCTTGCTGATTTGTGGATGCAAGAGATCCAGACGCGGGTGGGGATGGTTAGGATGAAGCGCTATTACGGTACACGCACACGGCACAGGCTCTCATGTCAATCCGGAGCAGCGGTATTCCACACTATTCCACAACCGGTAACCAACCCCTACAGCCGATAGAAATCCGCCACAACATATAAACTACCCGCTAAGCACACAAATCCCTTTCTACCCCGCGTTTTTTGCTCTTCATGAGCCCAGAGCAGCGCATTGGCTACGTTCATCTGCTCTCCTCCTCTCGGAGTACATAAATTGATGTCCCGGTCTATGTCCTTGATCACGTCGCATATCTCCGAGGAAGGCACCGGGTGCACCCATGGCATACCCTCGACTGGTGAAAATTCTAATGCTGCCGCGCTCACGTTGACTTTTACGTCCCTTGGCCGCTTGAAAGACAGAAGCGGTGAGAGTGTCTGCAAGGGGGTCTTCGGAGGCGAGTTGGAAAGTGCCAGGATGAAAGTCACGTTAACTTCCTCCGAGTCACCACCAACAGGGGTAGTAGATTCGAGGAGGTGAGATATGTACGACGCCAGAACAGACGCCGAAGCTGGATTATGGGCCCCGTCTACAAGCACGACCAAAGATTCGTCGGAATCTTCTACTCCACTGTTCGGAAGGTGCAATTTAGACAAGGGCACGTCGTGGAACGTTAGCCTACCGGGCCACGTCGTCGAGCGCACGCCAGCCGCGACCGTGCTCGGTGTGATCTTGCTTCGGAACGGAAGCCGGTGAGCGCTGGAAGAGTGAGTCAGGAGCGAGGAGATGATGCCGACCGCCACGCCTAAGTTGTCCAGCTGATGGTCTCCGTGCAATGGAAGTTGCGTATAAATAGGATCCGGAAAACACGACAGAGATAAAGAGACGGGTCGCGCGCTGGCGGGATGAAAAGGTGAAGAAGAAGTGACGGGATCAGAGGGTAGGGGAAGACCATCCGCGGCCTCGTCATGCGTCCGCGACACAGCAGGGTTTGCGCATACAAGGTCCGCGCTCGCCTCCTCGACCACAGCCCTCACGGCAACCATGACGTCCGGATACTTCTGGGGCCCGACGACGAACGGTCGTCCTTCCCTCGCGATGCCCGCTTTCTGCGTGGCGATCGCGGCCACGGTATCGCCGAGAAACTTCTGATGGTCCAGATCGACGGCGGTGAGGGCGGACACGAGGATGCAATCGTCCGAAACGGCGTTCGTGGCATCCGTGCGCCCGCCCATGCCGACTTCGAGGACGACGACGTCCAGTTTGGTCGACTCGAACAACATCAGCGCGGTAGCCGTCAGGAGCTCGAAGCTCGTCGCTCCTATGTTTCCCTGCGAATTGACGTCTTCTACGACTCGGCGTACATCGTTGTACTGGTTAAGCGCCACAGGCTCGCCGTTTATAATGACAGAGTCCAGGACAGTGACGAGATGTGGACTGTTAAACCTGCCGACGCTAAACCCGCTAGTTTGTAATATCGACGCGACAAAGGAGGACACGCTGCCTTTCCCGTTGGTGCCGGCGATGTGAATCGTCGGTAGGGTATACTGCGGGAGATGCGAAAGTAGGACTTTGATTCGCTCGAGCGAGAGGTCCATTGGAGATTATGTAGCAGGCTATGAGCGCTGGGAGTGAGATCGGCGATTACGATGGCCCCGTTGCGGCAAACAGTAAGCGGCAAAGCGTCAACTTGAACTTCATCTAAGGGTCGGTCAATCTGTCCAGCCCATCGCGTTGACACTCTTTGGTGAATATGACTGAATAGTGTCATGGTACAACGTAGTCTAAAAAAACAAGTCCTTTGTCCATAAACTCGCCCAATCGATCGCCATCAGCCGAAGAGCACATTATATTTTCACGAGTCCGTGAAGGCAGCTAAAACGATGTCAAAGTGCGTAATGAAAGGTGTATGCTAGAAGAGGTGGGAAGATGGGTAGAGTTCGCGTCGATCTTGGTCCATGCATAGACTGTGAAAGGTGAAGAATTGGGGATTGCGGGAATCAGAATTGGATAGGCTGGTAGCCCAGCCCTGTCCAGCATGCATATCGTGTCATATAGATCGTGACGGGACCTTTGAACGGCCCAAAGGATGAGGATCTCACCCGCCTCAAGAGAGGGGAGTCGATCGTTCAGGGCTTAACAGCTTTGGAGCAATGAGTTGTGGGGGAATGAATATCCTGCTTGGGCCCATGTTGTTAAGTTGGGATTGGTGTATGCGTTCATGTGGCTAGAATAAGGGTGTATTAGCGCCCGTTGCCGAAAAGAAGAAACCTTGTCTACTTGTTGATATAATTTGCTGTAGGACGACTTGATGGGTCGCAGCCGACGGCATTTTGCAAGCCACTCTTCTGGTAAACGCGGACGTAATCGATGTACATTTTGGACGGGAATTGCAAGTGCATGTAGTCTTGCAACTGGAAGGAACCTATGGCGAATGTCATCAGATAAGGCATCGACATTGTCGCAGCACGACTCACGAGCCATTCCCAAGTTGATAATGAGGTACTGCACACGGTGATGAGTGCTATTACACGACCTCGGAAATATACCAACAACGTACCATGGGCTCCTCAGGTATAATCCGGTTGCTTATACCAGTAGTTGTATCACCTGCTAGTGTGTCATACGTAGCTTTCCATGTCTTCTCGCCCCCGGTGTACCATTGGATGTAACCCCCGCTACGGTCATTAGGGTCGGACCACCATTCATACGCATACGTCGAATATCCCGAGCCATTAAAGTTTGTCGAGTTAATGTCGGTCAGTCCTGAAATAGCCTGCTGATAAGGGCCACCCGTATATGAATTAAATTTGGTCGTGGAACTTTGGATTGGGGAAGCCGATTTGGCGTCATTGAATTGATAGTTCGCATTGAAAGGAGCGACCTGAAGGGATTGGGACGCCTCGCCAACGAACCTGCCAACATCTATTTGGGCCTCAAGGATGTCAATTTCCGGAGCATTGCGGCCTACATTCACGGAAGGGCCAGGGTGATCGGAACCTGGGCAAGTGCAAGCTGAGAGACGCTGTCCAGGAAGATAAGAGAGCCCCGCGATGCCCGAAGGGCTGCCATTCAGGGTCTGATTGGGCACGGTGCCGACATCGCATGCCGCATAGGCGTAAGGCCACGTTCCTGTATCAACGCAGAAAGAAATGGATGATTGGGCCTCACTCATAACGGACGCCGCGTCACGTACCTTCGGTAGTTGCGCCATAACCTGCTCTTCCCTTCATAGATTGAAGGTTCATCAAACGACTTGACAATTCACGAATAAGGCTGACTCACTAAATTACCCATGGACCATAAGGCTGTGGGAGAGGTCAGCGCTCAAATACAGCAACTCTCGGAAGTCACATACCCGGCCAGAGCCCCGGAGCTTGCGGAGAACCAGGCAAACTGACGGATACTTCAACGTATCCGGTCGTGAAACAAAATTTGTTCCAACTTTGTAACATTCCTAGAAATGCTATGTCTCACCATGTCGCGGGGACAAGGAGATGGTACATACCACTCTGAAAGTTCAAGTTGTGAGTGCTCTGTTCCGTCATGGTAATGACCAACTTCCCCCCTTTTGTCGTGACAGCCTGAGTAGTAACGTTCTGTCATAGCCCTATATTATATTAAGGCGCTCCTCACCTCCGGATTATACCATTCTAGGTCATCGGTTGCCCTGTTCTCACGTTGTGTTAATCAAATGAGAGAAGGAGCGCGTTAGCAGATAGTCGACGAACCAATAGTAAAGGTCAACCGCTTCCCAAAAAGGATCATCTCCCGGCCAGAACGTTCGCCCATCCCGATTGAACTCATCGCTGAAGACGAGATTCCAAGTGCTTCCGTCACTTGCAACTTTTGTGTAGAACTGTTGGTCTGTATCATTATCTATGAGACTGGGTAAATTCGGCAAATCAGGTATCTGGCCGGTCCCGTTGCCCCCGCCGAAGTTGCTTCCCAGCGTGGCGAGCGATGTGGAGTTGTAGAAAGAGATGATGGGGTATCCGGCGAATAATGTTATGAGACCAGCCATGAGAAGCATGAGGACGGACACGTTCGCCCAACCTCGCGCCGAGAAGAAGGTCCACGAGTTATCCTGGGCCGCGTCCACACGAGGATCCGGGTTGTGGAGCGCATCGTCGAGGTCCGGATCTTTGGTATCCCAGAAATAGGCAGGAACGGTAGATGTGTTAGCCGGGAGCATGGGCCTTTCGCCCGTGACGGAGGATTGTTCGGATGGCGGGACGCTGTTGCGTGAAGCCGTGTAAGCAGGATTAGGATTGCCTGTGACCGCGGCAGGGTGATGCTTGAAAGGCCATATGGTTAGATGCGCCATCGAAGGAAGGATGCATCGACGATGATAAAAACGCACCGAGTAGGGACCATATCCAGCACCTATAGCTCCTGTTGCCACGCCCTGCGCAAGATCGTTTCTTGGGGGCATTGGAACTGGACGTTCAGTGGGGGGTGGCACGCGATTCGATCGCGAAGTACGTCTGTGTTGGCCATAAGGGTGATTCTGATTTTGAGGACTCTGAGGGACGGCGTAGTAACGGGAAGGGTTTGGCGAGGGTATACGTCTTGACGGATGTGCCATGGCGGCTGCGAAATACGAGCAGGGCAATCGAAGAGAACAACTCCAGGGCTCAGGTTGCTGCGGTGCTGCATGTTGCGAGCCCGGCCGCCGTGGGAATATAGATCACGTGATTGTTATGTTACCAAGCGGCACTAGTACTGGACCTGTCTCACACCACCGTTGGTTTTTTGCAATTGGGCACATTCGCGGACACGTTCTGCAATGGGATCGTACAGGTCCTCCAGTGGCTCAAACCGTTGACATGATGGCAACCATCACACACACACAAACAAGGCATGGAGGGGAAATTCACCCGTAGGTAAAATTTTCCCTGCGTCTGAGACGTGATGCCAGCGAAAAAAAAAACATGATGTGGGAACGCTTCTCGTAAAGCACGTGACGATATGTTCCTGCCACCAATTGGACAGCGACAGCCCTCGATATTGTTGTGGCTACCATGTCACTCTGATATTCGAGATGTTAGCCAGCCTTTGGGCAGGTATGTCTGGGTGCATTTATGGTAAATGTCAAGGCACAAGGCACATGCGAGAACGAGAGAGACTAACCGCATCTCGCTAAAGTTTGCCATCACGTCATGCTCATGCGGACAACGTTTCCTCCCCCCGTGCTCCCATCGAAGGTGAAGAAATTGGCCAGAGGTGCTTCTCGCACACCCAACGCCTTCAAGATATCTTGTGCGAGCATTCCACCAACGACTGCGCAAACAGGCGCGAATTCATGTATCGCTGTCGTGACCATTGTCCTGCCCCGATGTTGAAGGATACGGCACCAAAATGAAAGGGATAGCACTCACTCAACGAGCTCCCGAGGAATTGCAGGGAAAGCATCTTTGTTCACGTCCGCTCTCGCAATAAGAGTATTTGATATGGACTCAAGTTCATCAGTATATACCGAGTCGTCGGGGAGATGGCCTTGGTGAACACTTTGAAATTCCCATAATGCTATCGAGCTCAATCGTCAGCACCTTATGACGGGGAAATGCACTGATTGTCCCCACCGAGGATTATGAACACGGCGGCAGGGTTAAAGCTCTTTGTCTGGCGACGCGTCACGCTTGACCACCGATGTGCCAGGGCCACGCGAAGTGGGCTATATGAGACCGACACTCTGACGTCTCTCCCTCCATCCTGCTGACCTCCTAAGCGATCGCTGTGACCGAGTATTGGTGCGCCGCCTTCAATAATCGTTCATCCGACCCACCCAGATTAAAAGTAACGTACGAGGTGATGTATTCATGGTCCAACAAGTCACAGAAGATATAGCCAAAGAGACCGTACGTCCCTCCTGCGTATAACGGCTTTCTCGATCTTCGGCATGCATCGTTTGCGCGAATCTGTACGGCGTGCGTGTCACGCGTGAACCCTTCTAATCCGATGAGTCGAGAAGCCGACTACTACTTACGATGAAATCCCGCTCGGCGTCGGTTATACACACCAGGTCCACGTTCTGCACCAACGCGTTGAACGCGTCCGGCTCTAACGCCGATGGAGACGTCGTCATAGTCTCGACCGCCACAAGTGGATTGAGACTCTCAATGCGAGCCTTCGCAGCGTTCACGCGCTATAATCAAACAGTTGTGAGCTACGCTAGGTCGGCGTGGGCGGGGGGGAGCGAAGTGAGGGCGGCGCTCGCCATAAGAGAATCACCGAGAGAGGAGGGTGCGCAAGGAAGAAAAAGAGACGTACCTTCTTCCCGACGTCCTCGTCTCTGAAGAAGAACCCGACGCCGAGGTCCTCTGCAGCCACGTCCTCACAGTCCAAGATGATCAACTTGCCGATCCCAGCGAGCACAATATTCTTGATCGTCTCCGTCGCGACGCCGCGCAAATTGATCACAAGAATCGTAGCATTCCTCATCCTGTCATACAACAATAACAACAACTATGCCATGAGCGACCAGATAGTGTGGGGAGTGGGAACGGAGAATGCGAAAGTCGTGTCTAGTAGGTTCTAGGGGGCATAATTACCAGGACGAAAGGACGACGGACGACGGACCTTTGCTGGGCTTCCAGGCCCCACAGACGGATTTGGCGATCATACAGGGCCGCTTCGTCTGAAAGACAGAGGAGGTTTATCGAGACATGTCGAGGATGAACGCTGCCTGCGACCGTGACGGACCTTCGGTAATTTCCACGGGAGCGGAGACTGGCTCGTCCTGCGACATGACGTGTACAGTGAGTGGACAACGTTGTCCGTGACAACAGAAGTAAGAGCGTCACTCCGCTACAGTAGCGGGGGCTCAGCTTGCGGTCGGCGCCAACTCTGACGCGTCGCGCGTCGAGTCTACTAAGCGCGCTTCTTAACAATAATCCCTCGGAACATATACTCAGATGGAGGAATATCGATAGCATTGTAGAGAGTGGGATACATGCAAAGCAATAAAAAAAAGGAGGGACGACTGCACATTATTATAACGATCGGGCGATCTCAGCCGGGAGTATTATAAGGACTACGGTGAGGCACGAGGGGTACATTTTGGTCCGGGAATACCATCTAGGTATGAGACACGAGACTCAGTTGTTGCTCAGCAATGTTGCCATACCATCTCCATTAGAGTCCCTATCGTCGTCTAGCCTGAGGGAATATCAACAGTCAGCTGAGGTGAGACCCGCGCACGCAAAATTGATACCCACAAATAGTTTCGCTCAACTTCAGACAATATGGAAAGGAAATCCCCTGGCAACCAAATATCTCATGAGGATCACACGTGCCGGAGAGTTAGCGATCGCAGACGCACAAAGATACGCGTGCGCTCGCGCGGCAGTGGCAGGTGCTGTTTCCGGCTTTCTTACCGCATCAAGGAGAGTCGATGCCACGAATCGGACTTTATGAACCTGGCACTGAGTCAGAGAACATGATCCTGGCCTCGTACAAGTAGATATTCGGCTTACCAGAGACGGTCCATTGGTGGCAATGGATTGTATGGGTATACTAAAAGATGATCGGTGTTAATATCATCAGGATGAAGGTGCCACCGATACTACGGACTTGTGTAAAATATTGAGCAGGTCGCTCGCGACCGCTTCCCTATCATCTGCGACGCGTTGCTCATCCGTTGTCCCTCGAATCTGAGTTTCAAGTTCATCCCGATATTGCTCAATCACAAAGCGGACGAGTTGCTGGAGGAACCGACGTGAAGGCTATGAAATTGAGAGTTGATGCTCTACTCGCCTGAGTCACATATAGATTGGCCTGCATTACGAGAAAAGGATTGAGGGCATTGGCCCTGGACGCATTGGGATTGTCGAAGAAGTCTTTGACTTCAGCAAATGTTGCCTGTCGAAAACCAGCTCCTCCGTATTCCGACGGGACTGTCGCTTGGGGAGCCTGCTTCAACCTAAGCGATTCGGGGGCGTGTACAAGCGCCGACATAATCCGAGAATGGAGGGATTGGACTTCTTCCAGCCTGGCCGTGGCGTACTGACCTTGGGGTGGTGATCGCCTATCCATTCGAATACGAACAAGTATTTCGCCGAGGAGTGCAAATATCCGCGTGATACAGTTTAGTCCCGAGACCAAAGAGGGCTTCCCGTGAGGCTGGGGTAAGTACGCGCTTGGTGTAATGCTAAACAGTGCGAAAAATGGCGAAAGTCAGGAGTGAAGTCAATGAGACACAAGATACGACAATTACTATTCGTCATCGAGCTCTTTGGGGAAGTTCACGGTGCAATCCTCGTCTCTAAGGCAGGTGGGTCTCCCCAGGAGAATGGACATTGACTTATCCGCTGGGAATGGCATTAAAAATGATAAGCGCGGGGATGCGGAAGTTTTATGTCATACCTCCAAACAACAGCCAGAAGGTTCTGCGTCGTACTTCGCATTCTATGAGGTCCAGACCTTCATAAGAGGATTCTTCGTGCATGCGAAGCGTGACGGCGATATGCGCCGCCTCTCCGAATGCGGCGTGTTGCGTGGCATCATGACCTTCGCAGAAGTGATAAATACAATCGCTAGAGAAGAACGGAGTTGGTTACGTGTAGATTACGAGAGAGGGTGGTACCCACAAGTAACGGATGACAACATGCATCGACGTCGGTGGATCATACGACGCGACCGAAATATGACGACTGGCTTCATGGCACGTTTGTGCCAGTTTACGCACTGTGTGTCGTCCCATGGGGAGATAAGATCGTGGCAACTGAACCAGGGTAGAAGCTACGGTGGACATGACCAACGCGAAGAAGAGCGGGTCGCGTTCCTCCCTGCGAGCACGGAGATCAGCCATGTACGATGGCTTGTGGACACAAGGCGAAAGCGGGTAGACAAAGTCGAAGAACAGAGCAATGATCAGCATGATGGTATCCCTGGGGGCGACTTCCTCGAGGCTGTGGGAACGATAATAGTAAGAAAGCGGTGGAAGCGTGCTCGGCGGGGGCGCCGGCTGATGCTGTCGGTACGTCCAGTTGTACAAAGGGTACGTGCTAAACTGGTCGGGGCTGGACAGGAACGACGACGAGTCTTCCGCCTTCGGGGAACGTTGGGTGTCGACAGAAGAGCCCCCGAAAGAAGGCGAAGTTATTTGTTGATAATGCGTCTGATATCCATCAGTCGTGATCGGGAAGCGCGATGACTGAAGGGAACCGGAGGACAGGGCGGGTCCCACACCGTTCAACGACTGATCGAGGAAGGTGGAGGTAGACTGGCTCATGTTGGAGATAGGTACGCATGTCGATTGTCGTGGACTTGTCAGGCTCGGGCGGGCGGAGAGGGGGGAAGTGGCTTCTCCCATTTGGCACTCGAGCTGCTGTTGGGCGGCTGCGGCCGCGGCCGCTTCCTGAAGCCGGCGCAAGTACCTGTGGTGGTGGGCCAGCGCAAATTCTGGGATCAAAGATGAGCACGTCAAGGAAGCTGCGATGCCGTACAGATTGGGCGGTCCGCGTTTCTTTGGCTGGTAATCATAAGTGCAGGGGATGCCGAGGGTGATGCAGTGTTTGCAGGAGGATTGGGAGTCATCTGGGTTGTCCCTGGCGCACCTCACCTTGCGAGCGCGGCAGGCGTCACAACCTGTGTGGGAGAGTTAATTGGAGGCGCGCGGAAATGAAACGGGATCGTGGCTTGCTTTGAGACTGGCGCCTAAAAAGAGATAAGACAAGCGTGGTCAGCAATGACGCGCGAGATAAGAAAGACAAATTGCAAACAACATGACGGAAGAAATTTTGGCAAAAATTTCTAGCAAATGGTCTACGACGACCAGAGGGGATGGGGGGGGATAGGTGACAAGAGGGGAAGAGGCTGGCACAGAGGCTGGCAGACACTCAGGGTTGAAAGGCGGGCGAAGCGGGGAAAGCTCGGCCAACAATGAAAGGGCTCACTTTCTCTTTATCTTGCAGCCTTCGGAGTGGCCCTCTCTGGTGGACGCATCGTCAGAACCTGATTCACTTCCTTTCTTCGGACGAGCGGCGGGCATCGAGACAGCAAGACAGAATGAAAGTCAAGGGGAGGGGGAGGGGAAACCCAGGCGAAGAAGGGCGGCTGTAATAATTACAGTGGCGAAAGTTGCTTGGGGCTCAAGATTTTGAACAATCTCAGTCTAATCATGGTTGGCCCCGTGTTAGATTGGTGGACGGTTTGGGCAGTCGTTGTGGATCTTTGGAAAGATCCAATATCAGGACCAAATCAGTCCCCGGTCTTGAGAACTTCCACGACACGACGACACGCGTCGTTGGCGCGTCCGGACGGGTGAGATGACCCTGCCCCGCTCTACCCATCCCGAGAGCCGAGAGGGCCGATTGCCGGATGTTCTCGTGTTCTCCCCCATCCAGGTTCAAGGGCAGACCCGGTCGATCGGCCTCTTTGCTCACTTTCGTCCATCCCACCACCCTACGTGACCAGAGATTAGGTTAGGATGGAAGATGGATTCGTCACCACCTGCCAGCTGTCCCGTGCCACGCATGCCACCAGTAAATTAATTGTAATTTACTTGACAACTCTAATCATGAATGTTCTAAAGCAGCTCGGTCCAAGGTGCGTCCATGCCCCCCAAATCCAATCCGCCAGATCGGACGTCCTTTGCGGATCAGGTCATCCTTGTCTTCCTTTTCCTACTCTCCCGCCCCATAGCGCGAATGCCATCCTATGCCCGTCCTCCGCACGGATATCTCCCTTCTTGCAGTGCGAACGAATGCCGCTGGCAATACGACGTCTCAGAGACACGTGTGAGTCGTCGTCCCACTCCGCTCTGCGTTTTAGCACGCGTCTCCAAAATTCAAAGGCGAGAGAAGGGTCATCCGCTCTGAGAGCCTCATCAACGCAAAACCTGCCCATGTTAAGAGTCGCGAGGTGGTCCGAATACTCGTTGGCCATGATGACCTGTAACGCAAGAACCAGATTGTCTCGCACAGCATCCTTGTCTGCGCCATTGAGGGTTACGCTCGCCCTGATGACCGTAACCATGGTCTTAGTTGTGAGCTGCTGTCCGGTTTTCTGCGCCAATCGGAGTAGGCCAATTATCACAGAAAAGTTACCCTGTTTTGCCGCCTGATGAATGACGGTACCAAACGAGATGCCATCGGGTTTAGGCCCAAGTGCGACCATCCGTCGGACCATCTTCAAAGCCATACGGGGATCAACGGCTGCAACTGCAGATAGGACGACGTTAACGTCATGGAGGTCGGGACGCCCATGCCGGTCGACCACGATGCCTAGAGCCCGGAACCCTGCTGTGATCTGACCCAGGATGATACTTGCACGGGCTAGTGCATTTAGATCTTCTCTGGAAGCTTGGTGGAGCGGGACCTTCGCCTCGCGGTACTTAGTCAAGACCAAGTTGGCAAATTTTCGATAATCCTTTTCGTCCTCCAGGAGCGATGTATGAAGGTCGTTTGCGTCGCCATGGGGCCCGCTAGGGACGAGAGAAGTTGTCGTCTTGTCCGCTAGTCCGGGAATTTCAGAGATCTGGGCAGCCTTCTCTCGGCGCAAGCTTGCGAAAAGGCTGCACATCCGTACCAGCATAGCGGCATTTCCTGCAACCGTCCGCCCTCCGTTTCCCGAAGAGTACCGTTCCCAGAGGGTCCTTGCGGGGCTTGCGAAGCCGCTTTTGGCCGCGATAGTGATGAATTCCGCTCGATCTGCTAGGGGAATGTGCTCGCCGCGATCTGCGACTTGCTTGACCAGACGTCGCGCAAGGTGCAAATATGCAGCTTGGTTAGATAGGTAGCGGAGAAACCACGTCAGAGAGGTGCCACTTGGGAGGGGGAATTCGTGTAATGAGGCAACCGGTTCGCTTTGTGTGAGCATATAAAGGCTAGTGGCTATTTGAGGCTGGCCGAGGCACTCGGCACTGCTATAAATCTGGCGAACGACGCTGGGGGAAACGAAGATAGGCTCTGGGCCCGAGACTATGTCCCTGACGAAGGAAAAGCCGAGATATAAATCCTCGACCGTAGGAAACTCCGTGAGAGCATACAAAACGTCTTGGCACAACCTGTTGATTACGGGGCCCACTGGAGCCTCTCTGTCGATGTAATCTCTCAGTAAGGCCAGCGCTTTGCGATTCCATTTCCAAAAGATGCATGAACGGACGAGGGTGAGTATGATAATCAAGTGAAAATCTCCTGAGGATTGATCGGGGCGTTGAATGGCTTCGGGTGGGATATAGGCCTTTTCCAGCAAAGACTGAAAAATGCGCATCGCTGGCTCCCTCAAACGAAGTGCGGACAGGTGTACGACAAGTTGGAAGAGGGACCATATGAGAACACTATGCCTACCGCTCGACCGAGGACCATGGGTTTTCCTCCAAAGCGGTTTGAGGCGATGTGCGATGTCCTCGGCGAGACGCGTCAAGAGCGATTCTGTATTAGATGATGAGGGGCGATGGATGAGAGTACTAGCGATGTGAGATAATGCGTTTAGGGAGATTGAAGAGAGGTGGTCGGGTATAACGCAAGATAAAAGAGATGCTGTGAGAGATGGATTCAAGCGCAAATATGGGATGGAGAGCAAGGTTGTCGCAAGGTTGGCCCGTACAGCTTCCGGGGAATCCAGAATGTTTCTTGAGAGATTATCCAGTACAGACGCGTGTCTTTCCTTTTGCGCGCGGAGCGCGATACTGTGGACTTGCTCGCTCGAAAGCGGCGCGGAGAGTCTGGAAAACTCTGGTGCGTCGAGGCACGCGTATAACGTACACAGGGTCGGGGAATGGCCCATATCATCCTTTTTCTTCGCTTTGTCCTGATCGAAAGTGGCATGGCGTTGCTCATTTGCACTTTCGGAGAGCCATCCAGAAGGGTGGTCTCCTGAGGTCTCGGTATCGTTCGTTGGCGATAGGTCGCGCTCGAACACGCGTGTTGATGACGAGGAAGGCGGATGACATGGAATAGGGACGGCCAAGCATTGCCGTGATGGCGTAGTCGCCCTGGACGAAGATTTTTGGCTGATGATCGCATGGCTAAGAAGTAAAGGTGTCGGAGAGGGTGAGAATCTTGATATAAGTCGGAAGCGACAAATGAACATAAGTCAGCTGGAACGCATTGTTGTCAGCATATTGACAGAAAACAGGGCGCAGTTGACGAACTTCATGGCAAGACCGAGGGAAACGACCTTGTGGCTTCCCGCAGTGTCCAGATTCAACGCGCGTACTCCGAGTCTCCGGGCAACTGAGCGCGTGGCAAAATTTGGCAACTGAGCGCGAGACACAACAACAAGAGCAAATAAAACCAGGCTTGGCCATAACTGGAACATCTTTCGTGCGGCTTCTTGATGATGGATGGTCTCATCCGTGCTAGGTGAGATGTCTCATACAGTTCGTCCGCGCCGTTTGATGCAGTTTCTATGTCACCGCGGTCGGCACTCGGATGAAAGGCCCATCGCTGGGCGGGTTGCACATTGGTTTCGCGACCTTTTACTCGAGGCGTTTCTCGAAACCCCTCGTACCCCTTTTTTTAATCAGGGTTCGACATCAGTACGCATCGGTTCATGTGCGGCCGAGCGCATAGAGTGGAATTGATATACACGTGGGCCATGCATACAGGCTTAGAACTACCAGTGTCTGCAATCACACAAATTATGTCAAGAGTGTTATTTCGGTACTGATCCCATGGGAAAAAAAAAACTTCACGGTTCTATCGAGGAGTCCTTACCACGATAACTTTATTTTCCCCCATCGAGGAAGGATTCCCTATCTGAACGATTCGCGTGACATTTTTCAGTCCCCATGCCCGGTAAGGTAACTCAAGAAACGATAGGAATCTGGTTGGCTCCGGAAGCACATGCTATGACCGCTACTCGTTTGATGGAGCATCAGGTCTCTTGTTCACGTAGGAATCAAATTGCTACGATGGTTAGTAGGGCCGAGGCGATGAACACCCGGAGTCCATTGATAGTTCTTGTATTGATGCATGAGTTTACCGACAGCGCTGCAAGTTCTTTGAACGTGGCCAATAAGTGATTCAGCGGCAATACGATTGGAACACGAGTGATAAGCTTGCCCGGCCTTAGCCTGGTGTCGAACCCATCAAGGGTGCTTGTGGCGCTCCACAGGACCAGCAATACTAGCGCTCGAGAACTCAAAAAAATTGGTATTCCCACAGTTGCAACTCGCATCTTTGGGCAAGCAGATCTCTCCCATTTTGAGAGAAGACCGTGTTTCGGAGTGGTTGGGTGAAATTTGATCGTAGCCCTTACACAGTCCCATCACTGGTGTAACGACCTGTAGAAATGCGGTCATCAGAGATCTCAGGCCTCGAAGGGTCCGGAAGGCTCCCGTAGAAGCCGTTGTTCGCGATCTCGTCTGGCTTGCCGCTCCCCGAGGGTTGCAGGTGTCCCTATCGTGGCATGCGGCGAAGATGTGCGTCACTTACGCCTTTGACAGAGATCAATCGGGGGTTTCTTTTTTTTTTCACGGTTCGAAGAACCAGGAGGCTAGGTTGGCCGCTCAGTGGAAGTATAGGAGGTTCAAGCCTACTTCTTTGATCACCCGTAACCAGGCAGAATGAATGTCCAGCGAGAATGGGTCGCGGGCCGAGCGTTTGAACATGAACGAAACAGCGAGAAGGAAGTCGAAGTCCGTGGGTTGCTAAAACTCGATGGGAAGCCTAAGCCTCGATGGCTCCGTACAGTACAGGTGGCAAAACTGGTCTGTTCCGCCCCACGAGAGCATTCTGCGAGCAATCAGGCTTCCGTATTCGACCCTCTCGCCATCAATGCTTGACGTATGGGTAGGGGCGATGATCAATGATGCATCAATGATGCTTGGAGGCAGCCTGAGCTGCGGCTCGGTCGTTCGCACAAGGCAAGCGTGCGGTCAGATTTACAATATGAAGAGCAGGTCGACATACAAAAGGAAGGTTGTGCGGGCGCACGTGCTTCTCTGACACGCACACACTAGAAGAGAAAATTTCCCGGAAGGTGAGTCTTGCCCGGGCCAAAAGAGGACCTCGAACTTGCCAGCATCTCCTACCGATGCATGCCCTCGAATTCGGCCTGCATGGATCCTAAGTGCACTTGACACCAATAACGACTCGGACATGCGGGAGGCTCCCGGGAAGATGAACCGGATTTAAACAGGACATGTTAACCTAGCTGTTTCGGCTCTCACTGATTCTCAGAGGTTCGAGGCGATTCCCATGTCTGTTGCGGGGTCGGTTCCCCTCATAGTTTAGTTCTGACCAGAGACAAATGGCCCAGGCGTAGGAAATAGCTACGACACTCGTGATTAATCTAGCCATGATGCATGACGGATGGAAGTTTTGTCTTCGTCTCGAGATATACTGACCACGAAAGCATAGGACATATCACTTGGGTTCATGGGTTCGGCCTTAGGCCTTAGGAGTCGAAATGTACCACACGGCGGGCGCATAGCGAACGACTATTCCCGCGCCACGCAATCAAGAAGAAATCATTTGTACTCGCGAGGGCATGTTCTCTCCATCTAGGGGGTAGGTAACACCTCACATACAACTTTGAAAGGGAAATTCATGGTAAGCGTCTTGAAGAGATTGTGGTTACGTTGAGTCACATCTCATTGTGCGAAGGGCATACGGCAAGTTAGCGAGTACCAAACTACAGGTGCGCCCTAGGAATATCGATAACATATCATGAATCACGTCGAGGCCCCACTACTTAGCACTCTATCCCAGTAGAAGTCATGACTGGGAACACCAGAGATGAGAACATGCACTAGAGAAGCTTGCAATTCGCCCATAATTTGGATTCAACACTCCATTGAGAGAGTGAATGCCTACTTATGAACCTATCCTGGCTAGGGAGCGCTACGTAGTAAATGGATACGGGTCGTATGTATACCGCATCACAAACGTCTGGATAGAAACTTGTCGGGTGGTTTTACTGTGCATGTTAAACGACGGGTAGACAATAGATACAATCCGGACGCAAGTTGATAAGCATACCAAATGCGAGCGGATAGAATGGTACAACGGCACATGAGCCGCAGGAATGGTGTCGATGAGCGAGCGCATGGGAGGTAAGTCAGCCCTTGCCCTCATCATTAGCGACTGACAGGACAATATGGAACATGAGAGATTGGGATGTCACCAACGAGATGCAGATGTCAAAGGCATGCATTATCGTAAGCAAGAAGCGCAGGAGGAACAGTACAACATCAACGGTGCCAAGCAAACTCGTGCGTGGGATATTAGCTCACGTGCTCACTCCTGCACCGATGCAGCGACAGGGGCTGGAGCAACCGACTCGGCCGGAGCTGGAGGAAATGGTTTGTCGGAATCATCGGGCAGCGTCGTCTCGCTCTGTGCGAGCGCACTCTCACGAACTGGGCTGGTAGCCGTGTTCGCGGGAGATTGTGATAGAGACTGGTGGGTAGAATGTGAAGAAGCATGTGGGATGCTACAGTTCGACATCAAACCAGATCCACGGGGAAAACAAAAAGGAAACTCACTTCTCTGGATTGGGAATCGCCGTACCCACCGCATTCTGGGGACCGACGCCGGCTTTGGACAGAGCATAATCACCAGAGTCAAAGTACTTGCGATCCTGTAACGCAAACCAGTGTTCAGAGAAACAGAGGGGTAAGGAAGATATTCACGCCACACCTTCTGCACCCTAGTGAGGACATTCTTATGGGTCGGGAGTTTGCCATACAGACGGAAGAGCTTCTGCTCCTCCTCAGTCAACTTCTGTAAGATGGAAGATCAAGGCAATCAGCGTAAATTCTGAGAAGCTTGGAGAGATAATGGTGGGATCCAGAGGATACATGGACGACACCGTGGAAGGCTGCAGATCACATACGCTAATATCAACCTTGTTGCGCCTTGCCGGAAGCATGGTTGGAAAAGCACGCAGATTGAGGCCAGATGAGTGGGGAAGAGCGAATGGAGCTCTACTGCTGTGAGATTGAAAGCAACGAAGATGAGGAGTTGTTACAAGCTTTGATGATCAAGTGGTTAAGCTGGTTATAAGAACGGAGGGAACGTTGCCACCCGTGGGGCTGCGTTTGGAGTTTGAGTTTGAATCATCACGGCTGTTTCCGAAGTCACGAACACAAAACAATAAATAAATAAATAAATTTTATGATTCCCAAATGGAGCTCATCCGCACAATAATACAGTAACAACAAAAGAGAAGAGACAGGCGGAAGAAGCCATCATTCGAAGGCCAACATCATAACATTGTCCCCGTCCGCATCATCAAAGGTACAAAGATCGGAGTCATCGAACAGTACATCCAGATCATCATCAAGGTCAATGAGATTTTCGTGGGGAGCTTGGCACTTTAGCTCTGACTTCGGAGAGGAATGAATATTCATGAACGACAAAGGAACATAGGGGTGAGACCGACCATCCTTGTCCATGGCTCATTCGTTGGAAGTGGTGACACGTCGCACCGCGTAAATTCGTCCTCATTGTCGATACTAGAGTCCGTATTTGACGGACTGGGAGATAAAATAGCCGAGAAACCATGTCCCTCACACTCGGAGGGGGACATGGGACTGGTTGGATTAGGTTCGCCGTTGCCAGTAGCTATCTCTTCGGAATGACCAGACGAAATGTTATCGTCGAACTGATGGACCCAGAGGTCAACAGACAAGTAAGGATTAGTAGGCAAAAGGTCGACCAAATAAGGCGTATTGGCAGAAAAGTCTTCAGACGGATGAGGAAGCTCGTGAAGATCCAGAATATCGTCATTTGAAGACCGAATCGAGGCCGTATGGAGATGGGCTCCCTATCATAGTGTGACTCCTGCTGGCGATTGCGCTTGGCAAAAACTCACTTTAAACCGAGGAGGGCGAGCTGCGTTTTTCAGTACAAGTTCTAACGCTAAAATAAGCGCGTCACTTGTCTCGGTGGCTGGCAAATCTGAAAGGTGACTCCGTGACATAGAGCACGAAAAGACGACAGTAAGTGGCACCTGTTGCATGCTTGTGAAGCGAAACACGGGTTGTGATATCCTGGGGCCAGTGTTCAGTTTCTGCAGAGACAGACGGAGCGAGAGTCTCAGCTTTCACAAGTGACTGAACTCTGTTGCGGAATATCGGGTTTCCAGATCTGTCCGTTATCGACAGCAACGATCGAACAAGTGAAGGAAACCACTGGTGTTCTAGATGAAGTTTCTACATAGCGAATTCTTGACAACGAAGAACATATCCAATTATAGATGAAACATACCTTCCGCAAGGGGCCGAACAACCAGGGATAGTGGCTAAAAGCCACGGATCAAGCATGTGTCAACACTGGTAAGGGATCGAAAACGGACCCAACGATGTGAACAGAAAATAACTTGTGCATAAGCTTATCCATCGCCTCCTTAAGTGGAATAAAGGTTTGAGGGGAGAAGATGGAGAGATCTTAGCAAAGCTAGTCGTGGGTCACGCATTCGCGCGAAGAACGGTCGGATATACCAGAAGACGTCTGTGAGATTGACTTCCAATTATATGCGAGGTGAATGGATAAGACGTGAGCGTATGAAGCACTAGGGCAAGCACAACAAGCGAGAGTCACGAATACTAAAGAGAAGTGAGATTGTTGTTTGAGGCAGTGAGACGGATGTTTATAGACCTTTGGGGATGCCCAAAGTGCTCGAATCAAGGACGACTTCGGAGATATCAATGATACCGAGATGCTCTGCATCCTTCCGAGATGTTAAATCAGGAAAAATGAGAATCATGTGCGAGATGTGAACGTGAACGTGCGAGTGAGAGACGGTGACGGAAGAATTGAACTATGGATGAGGAGAGCATATCCTCTGGCGAGACTGGGGTCGAATGGTCGACAGTACCGGAGAAGGAGAAATGAACGCTGCGTATAAGTTGAGAGTCAAGATCACAAGTCCGAATGATCTCTGTTTTTTCCTTGTCATTTTCGAGTGTATGCGTGGAGAAGACGGAGATCTGGAAGCCGGGTTCAGCGACGGTGCTGTGCATGAAGTGATGAAGAGGGCGCGCTTATCTAATAAAGCTGTGTATGGGCGGTAGTCGCCTGGGCTCAGCTCGCCTCAACGATCAGCTCAGGAGGGTCCGTCTGATCGCCCACCACCCACTACTGTATTTTTCCATCATCGCGAGCCCGCCTCGCTGCGGCGCACCTGCTTTCGATATGGCCGTATGCACCCACTTAGACATCATTTATTGATATTGGTCGCTAATATATCCGTGTGTTTATCCAGTCCCAAGATTTGGATACAAAAATCCAGGATATTTACAAGCGTATCCAGACCGAGAGAAAGGTACTGGAAGCATCACAGCTCCTCCGTCAGGCTACAACGAACCAAGATGTTCTCCGTCGAAACGATGCCAAGATCAAAGAGGCAGAGCGTTCTCTCTCCTATTTCGAAGATACCCTACGTGAACTTCAGGCTCGCAAGATGCAGCTATCCGATCCTTCAAGATCTGGAGCCAGTCCGCAGCCCAACTCTCCGCCGACTTTGCGTCCATTTCAGCCGGGTACTAGAGATCGCGCTCCCCAATACAGTGACTATGGAGGGGCCCAATACTCTCCTGAAAATCATAATTCTTACCTTGATGGTGGACCATCCGCTAAGGCCAAAAACTTCACGAAAATGGACCTGCTCAGGGCAGATGCTCCCCATTCTCCTTTGAAAATTGCTCGTATGCTTCATCAGCTCGAATTTAAGCTTCAAGTAGAAATGCAATACAAAAGGGGTATCGAGAAAATGGTAAGGCTCTATCAAGCTGATGGAGACAAGAAATCCCGTGCCGATGCCGAGGGAAAACGCGTGGAGAGCGAGAAGAAGATCCAACTCCTACAGACTGCTCTTAAACGCTACAAGACTTTACACGTCCTCGATGCCGCCGATGAAGAGGAGGAGATCGGTGAGCGCCCTCCACCATTTTTCATACGTACTTGTCTAACACTACGTACAGTCGATCCTGTGGCTGACGGCGATGCCAAGAGTGGCTTGCGTTCCAAGAACTTGTCCGGAAAGCTCCACGTAACTATCAAGGGAGCACGTGAACTCGAGCATGCTCCCATCGTCACTTCAGGACGGTCGCGTTCCGCGTCGAAGCAGGTCGTGGATACATACATATCTCTCAAGGTTGAAGGCACACAGAGAGCTCACACACATCCCTCCCGCACCGATCGGTGGAATGAAGAATTCGAGATCACTATCGACAAAGCAAACGAAGTCGAGCTTGCCGTCTACGATAAACAAGCTAGCGAACCGCATCCAGTACCTATCGCACTTCTCTGGCTGAAGATCCAGGACCTCGTGGACGCACTTCGTCGTCAAAGGGTCAACCAGGAGACCGGCCATGGCGGGTGGGTTACTGCTGGCGACATGAGCAATATGCCTGGCACCCCTCAAACAGGACACCACCCGTCAAGTTCCGGCGATTATCAGCCACCGTTGTTCAACTCCGGCAGTACCATGGCTCCATCTGGTTCCCCCGGTGGCGGATATGGTGGTCAGTCGGATGGTATTGAGGCTTGGTTTGCCCTTGAACCTGTCGGCGCTATCGCTTTGAAACTGAACTTCGGTACGCCCTTTTGTCTGATGCTCGATCAACTCTAATTTTTTTCAACCTCTCTAGTCAAGGAGAATGTGCGAAAGCGCCCTCTCGATGCACCTGGAGGACTTGGTCGACAAGGTGCCGTCCGCAAGCGCAAGGACGAGGTTCACGAAATGAATGGCCATAAATTTGTTCAAAAGCAATTTTACCAGCTACTTCTTTGCGCTTTTTGTAGCGAGTTCCTACTCAACGCGGCCGGGTACCAGTGCGAGGACTGCCGGTACACGTGTCACAAGAAGTGTTTCGAGAAGGTCGTAACAAAGTGCATATCGAAGTCTACTTCCGGGGTCAGTCACGATTCCCCCTCCAGGGGCTTAGACTCACGTGCATTTCAGGATGGAGATGAGGAGAAAATCAACCATCGCATTCCCCATCGCTTTGAGCCCATAACCAACATTGGAACTAATTGGTGCTGCCACTGCGGATACATGCTTCCCATTGGGCGCAAGAACGCTCGTCGATGCACTGAATGCGATCTCACCTGCCACGCAAATTGCGCACACCTTGTCCCCGACTTTTGCGGCATGTCCATGGAGACTGCCAACCAGCTTCTGCGCAACTGGCGAGACATCAATCGTGCACGAGGAAGCAAGGGTACCACCGCTGGCCAACCTCCACGAGCACTGCCACCTCCTTCCTATCCCTCAGACCAAACAGGAGGTTTGCCACAGGACATGGAACGCCTACGCCTCGGTGCTGAGCCTCCGCGCCCTGAGACGCCCAGCCAACAGCGACCTTATTCACAGCAACCTTCCTTCGATAGGCGACAACAACAACAACAACCTCTTCCTGGGACTTTTCCTGTCCATCCTTCGGGGGGTATGCCACCGCCTGTTGGTGCCCGCCCGGCTGTGGCACCTTCTTATCCCAATGAACCGATTGTTCCTCCCGGAGTACGTCCGTCGCCACCAAGCTATGATCAACCATCTCCCGTCGCTCCGATGCTAGATGGCGTTCCCCCACAAGGCCGTTCGACGACACCCCAACCACCACTGCAACAGCCTCTTCCGCCCAGCCTCCCACCTAAGCCTTATCAGGTAGCACCCTTGGCCGCGGGCCCACCTCAGCATCGTGGTAGCTATCCACCATTGCAGCAACCTCCGCAACAGCAAGTGTCCGCGCAATGGGCCCAGCGGCCACCACCACCACCACAGCAGCAGCCACAGCCACAGCAGCAAATAGCAAAAAAGAGGAAAGTTGGCCTTGATGATTTCAATTTCTTGGCTGTGCTTGGAAAAGGCAATTTCGGGAAGGTGATGTTGGCCGAGGAGAAGACGTCGAACAACTTGTACGCTATTAAGGTGTTGAAGAAGGAGTTTATCATTGACAACGACGAAGTCGAGAGGTGAGTCGGTGCTGTCTTGCCTTGACACATCCGAATAATCTCCCATAGCACTCGTTCGGAAAAGCGAGTATTCCTGGCCGCAGCACGGGAGCGTCACCCGTTCCTACTGGGCCTACATTCGTGCTTCCAGACTGAGACGCGCGTCTACTTTGTCATGGAGTACGTGAGCGGGGGTGACTTGATGTTACATATCCAGCGAAAGCAGTTTTCTCTGCGCCAAGCCAAGTTCTATGCGTCTGAAGTTTTGCTGGCACTGGAATATTTCCATGCCAACGGGATCATCTACCGGTGTGCCAAATCGCAAAGTTACCTGTGGGCACCTCGACTCACGTTGATATACAGTGACCTAAAGCTTGATAACATTTTGCTGACGCTGGATGGGCATGTGAAGGTTGCTGATTACGGTTTATGCAAGGAAGATATGTGGTATGGGTCGACTACTGGCACTTTCTGTGGTACGCCGGAATTCATGGCGCCCGAGGTATGTGGCCGGTTTACTCGTCCCAGTCGAGGAAATTGAAGTCAGGTCATAAGATTCTACTTGAACAACGCTACGGCCGTGCCGTTGATTGGTGGGCATTCGGTGTCTTGACCTACGAAATGCTGCTTGGCCAGTCTCCTTTCCGCGGAGACGACGAGGATGAGATCTTCGACGCTATCCTGGAGGACGAACCCCTGTACCCGATCACGATGCCTCGAGATGCCGTTTCGATTCTGCAAAAGGTTTGCCGCCACATTAATTCATAGTAGATTCGCCAATTCATTCTTTCGTAGCTGTTAACGAGGGATCCTGCCCGTCGTCTTGGATCGGGAAAGGGCGATGCTGACGAGATCAAGAAGCATCCATTCTTCAAGGACGTAAGTTTTGACGACATTTTTCATAAGCGTATCCCTCCTCCTTATTTCCCGACTATCGTACGTCCTAGATCTCCCATGCCCATTGTCTTCTATTGACGTGATTCCTATAGAAAGGAAGTGCGGATACCAGCAATTTTGATGAGGAGTTTACGAAAGAGCAGCCGACGCTGACGCCAGTGCACGGCCAATTAACTACACGCGACCAGGCCGAGTTTAATGGCTTCTCCTGGGTAGCCTCGTGGGCGCAAGATGTATGAATGGTAAGAGACATGTGCTCCTATCCAGGACATTTTTCTCTACATACATTTGTACGCGTACACGCAGTCTCGCCTCGTACCTGGATACCTGACCCCCCTAACTTTGATGGACTGAGTATGCTCATTGAAATATTGTCCTTTTTACCAACATACACTCTTGTGATATCACTTCCCGCTCCCGCCCTGTTTCGATGATGATACAACGTGCCCTCCTGTTCCTGGTAGACCAAGAGGCTGTTCCTCTAATGACACTACATCTTTCTGCCCCTTCATCAACTCGTGAAACCGTCCCCATAAGCCCGCGATGGTGTCGTATTCTCGTGTCATCCCGAGGACCTCTTCGAGTTTACGGTTCAGGACGTTGCTACTCGATAGGAGTTCCTCGAACCCCTGGGGGAACAAACAGAGTCAACATGTGTGATGGTGAAACGGACACGCGGCGAGTGGTGGCGTGGGGATGGACAGGAAACAAAAGCACGCACGGTGGCGATCTCGCCCGCTAATTTATCCCGTTCGCGATTGAAGAACAAGTGGTCTTCGTCAGGTTTCAACATGTTTATAAGGAGCCCCTTAGCGGAAAGGGTGTGGGCGTGGGGAAGCGGTCGTCGACGCGGTCCGGAAAGGACGCGAGTCGAGATTCCGCGTGGTGTCAGCACAGTTATTATTTGAAAAACTCCCAACTTGGATTGGTATTCTAGGGGCTGCTATCGCACATAGGCATACATATGCGAGTAAAGATGGAGAGGGAAAAAGTAGCACAGACAGGAGGGAACCAATATGATACATGATACATAATTTCCACTCGAACGGCGAGGTCGCGTTTGGGATGCCCGCCCCCCCTTTAGTAGTAGTATGGTAAGTCATTATTAGCGTAAAGGCTATAGGAAACCGGTCTCCTGTAGCAACCGCGCCATCCTCTCGTCCTCTCGTTCTCGAGGCTCGCGCTCGAGCGAGAGGTTCCAGAACTCGTCGCTGACGTCCGGCCGATTATCAAACTTGTTCAAGCATTCCATAATGTAGTCGTGGATCTGGTCGACTTTGGCGTAATTAAACGGCTTGGACTGCCACTTCTGGATCTCCTCTATCACTTCGGCGGCCTTTTGTCGCTTTCGGAAGTTGACGAGATTTCCAACGTTGTTAGGCGCGCCGTCTTGAATGAATGTCAACGTTGTTAGGTATAGTCCTGCCCATAAATCATGAACGATGATGGCCCGCAAGTGCAACACTGGTGTCACATACCAACGAAGGGAACACATGGGGGCGTGATCCGTTGCAGTAATGACCGGTAATTGCTGAAATTCTTGTTCGAGTCGATCGTCATTTCACAGGTCCCTAACATCGCCATGAATCTTTGATTGATTTGCTCCCATGTTCGCTTCAGGCGACGGATAGGGGGCGAATTCAATCCGGAAACGATGGCAATCATGCTTGAAAAGTTCTTGAGGTCGCGACACCGCTATGTGGGTAATTAGCTCATGAACGTATGTAAATCACGATCGAGCGCTCACGTCTGCAATACTGATAAATTGTTTCACGATGCTCGCCCGTTTTCTTGAATCGACTTTACTGAGTACGGTATCCGCCACCCAATGCGCGATCTAAAGCGGAGGAAAATGAGATGCCAAACTTATGACTATGTAGGTCATCATGTCGACCGTCTACCTTATTCGTGGTCACAATAATTGCAGCGATGTTGTCATGGTTCTCGCTCTTATGCTCTCTCGAACGCATGAGGCATTCGGAAGGTCGGATCTTCATGTATAATTGACATTCGATCATAGTCAATTGCCGTGCTACCTCAAGAGGATCGAACTCTAGTAACTTCAGCTTCTTGGATGTCTTGGGAATAATCGGAACCGGCTGCGGATCGAGGGACATCGCGGTCTTGGTCCGACTCTCGCCTTTTTGCTGCAGATATTCCTTAAGTATCTGTCAGTGTCGTGATGGCATAACTTACTATGCGCTCAATTAGTCCCAAGATTACCTTGGCAGCGCCAAGGTGGATGACTTCGGGTCCCGATACCATTTCTTTCATCTTGTCAAGTATAAAGAGATCTTCTTCCGCCAGAGCATCTTCGTCCATGATCATAGTTTTGAAGGTATTGAGAACACTGGAGTTGGCAAATCAGATTTTTGAGTATGGAATTATACAAGCGAACGTACCGCATCCGGATAATGTGCTGCTTGTGCTTTGTCCAGTCCTCGAGTTCTGCCGGCGTCAAAGTTTCTGGTGGCTTAATCCAGAATCGCGCGACCAAGAGATTGAATAGCGTCTCCACATCGCTAAAAGACTTGTAAGTCAGCAAAAAGGTCTTGGTAAATGACGTGTCTAGAGGTCGTAATCAACTTCAGCTGTCACTCAAAGCAATGTCGTCATGCGCACCGGAATGTTCATGTGCTGTCAGGCGCTCCACAAGCGCAGCGACAGTCCCCGCACGCACTTTACCGTCTGGGTCGATCTGAATCTCACTGTCCTCATAAATCGGTCGAAGATACCAAGGCTTCGTTTTCGCATTGAGCTTGTCGATGATATGGGTTGGGGCATCTCCTAGCACACGAATGAGTTTTTCCGCACCCTTGGAACTTGACGGTGTAGGTGCGGCTGCATCTGCGAGACCCGTGCCCCCGTTAGATTATGGAAAACTCGCATAATTGTATCATTACCTTCGTCGTCCAGTGATCCGACAACAGAATCTGAACCAGGGGTTAATTGGGGAGATGAAGCTACGGAGTTGTTCGTAGGATTCGACGGTAGTGGCGTTGCATTCTCTGCGTGGGCATGCGGCGGCTCCAAGCTCGATTCGGATGTTTGAGACGGGTTGCTGTACAAAGCGGCCGAAGAGCTTGACGCAGATGGCTTGAGGGCCACAGGCTTTCGTCCAAAGGCATGTTCCATGTCAACAAGGTCCTCACCCTCATCGTACGAATCATCCTCGGATGCAAGCTCCTGGAGTGTACGCCCAAGGTTGCTATCGACGGTGAGAATACGTGACATTCGCCATTCGATCGAACCGCGATAGTCACTTGGGCCTTTGGCTGCTTGCTCTTGCCCGACAACCAGCAGCGCTTCGAGAGTCTGGAAAGCTTGCACAACATTGTTCTTGAGTGAGGCAACCAGAGAGCGAAT
>Ga0137394_10000202_pt1 | contig 41248 bp, 31 predicted proteins | sample czobulk116metaG_FD_108278 | JGI IMG/M metagenome (GOLD analysis project Ga0137394, IMG submission 108278) | Vadose zone soil microbial communities from Angelo Coast Range Reserve, California, USA - czobulk1.16 metaG | ecosystem: Environmental > Terrestrial > Soil > Vadose zone | place: USA... | reverse complement strand
TCTTGAACTTGCTTAAGTCTAGTGCCAATATCTTCATCACCGGGTCTCCTTCTATTTGGTTTTGGGCGTTTGGAAAAACTAGCCCGTATGAAACCAGAGGAGACCCGCTTTTCATAGTTTCTTTGTGGATCGTTCCTGGGGCGGACTATGATCCACTAAATCACACGAAGAATCACAAAAGTCTTCATGAGGACCCGACAATGAAAGCATCCGTCTTTGTTGGCACCAGCCTCGATGGCTTTATCGCACGGGCGAATGGCGCCCTCGATTTCCTGCCACCGGGCGGCGGCGAACCACACGGCTACGACGAGTTCATGGCCACGGTCGATGCGTTGGTCATCGGCCGCAAGACTTTCGAGACGGTCCTGGCTTTTGACACCTGGCCCTATGGCGAGAAGCCCGTTTTCGTACTCAGCACTCACGAGCTCGCGCCCGCTCCGCCCGGCGCCGTGGTCGAGCATCTGTCCGGGGAGCCGGCTGAAATCGTGTCGCAGCTTGCCGCCTGCGGCATCCAGCATATTTACGTGGATGGTGGGATCACCATTCAACGGTTTCTTCAGGCCGGGCTTATCCAGCGACTAATTGTCACGAGAATTCCTGTCCTCATCGGCGCCGGGATTCCGCTGTTTGGCGCATTGGAGAGCGACATAACCCTCAAACACGTCGCGACGCGGCAGTACCAGAGCGGTCTTGTTCAGAGCGAGTACGTTGTGGCATGAAAAGGTAATGACTCTTCTCTCTTATAGATTCGCCCGGGCTATTCGATTCCTGTTTATGGCAGCGATCGTTCTCGCGTCTGTGATTACCGGAAACGAACCGCGCGCCGCGCACGCCCCTCAAGTCGCTAATGACGGAACCCGAGTGAAATATCATCCCTCCCCGCGAGTCAGGGTGGCGCCCAACATCGTATTCGCGCGTTATGGAAAAAGATCGTTACGGCTCGACCTTTATCTTCCAGTCAACAGCAAGGAGGTGGTGCCCGGCGTCATCGTAATCCGGGGCGGCGGCTGGATGGTCAATGACCGAACAGAGTCCGCGCACGTCGCGTCTGCTCTCGCTGAACGCAATGTAGCCGCCGCCACCATTGAGTATCGGACCGCAGACGAAGCTCCTTTTCCGGGTGCGGTGCAGGACGTGAAGGCAGCCATCCGGTGGATGCGCGCCAACGCGAAACGATTTAGCGTTTCACCAGACACGATCGGCACTCTCGGCGGTTCATCGGGTGCACACATGGCGCTGTTGGCCGGCATCAGCAACGACCCCGACCTGGAAGGGGCCGGCGGCAACAATAATCTGTCGAGCCGCGTGCAGGCGGTGGTGGCGATGGCCACTCCCACCGACCTCCGCCGTCTGGACGCCGGTGGCCGGAGCGTCGCGGCGCGCTTCCTCCACGCGTCTCCGGAACAAAACCCAAAGTTATGGGCGCGCGCATCGCCGGTTAATCACGTCCGCGCCGGCGGACCGTCGATACTTCTGATACACGGCACCGCTGATGAAGCGGTTCTGCCGGAGCAGTCTTCGCAGTTTGCAGAGTTGTACCGCAAGGTTGGCGGCCAGGTGGAACTTGTGTTGCTTCCGAGAGCCCCTCACCCCTTCTGGAACTACAGACCCTGGTTCGAGGACACTATGAACCGAGCCGGCACGTTCTTTCATCGCGTGGCAAATCAAGCCAAACAAAACCAGCCCTAGCAGGCTCCTGAAAAACTCATATTGGATGTTCCGAGCTACAAATTTGGAGTGCGCCGACAGCGGCGGCGCTTTGGATTTCTTAGCATTTTGGTGGTCAGCGAATCCAAAGCGGCGTCGCGCTGCGCTTGCCGCCGCACTCCAAATCAGTTTTTCAGCAGCCTGCTAGACTTCCCTATTCCCCTAAGAGGCTCATGAAAAACTAAGCTTAGTCACAGAGACACCGAGACACAGAGAAAGATAAGAACAAGAGGATAAACATTTCTTGGTTTTTTGATTGGTTCTGAACCTTGCTCTTCTCTGTGTCTCCGTGGCTCCGTGGCGATTCCGCTTTTTTCAGCACCCTTGTAAGACTTAACCGTAAGGACCACAATCTCTGGCGGGACGCGAAAGCGGATTGGAAGAATACTCGTACCGATGCCCGTGGTGACGAACATGTGATGGCCGTTCTCAAAGATGTGGCCGGCGGTGTATTTGGAACCGAAGCGCGACGGCACGATGGGCGTTCCGATCAACGGAATGTTCACTTGGCCGCCGTGCGTGTGCGCGGCGAGCAACAGCGGGACCGTCTGAGGGAGGCGAGGAAAAATATCCGGATTATGCGCAAGCGCGATTATGGTTGAGCCGGCCGGAGCTTTGGCAATTGTTTCGTCGACATGTTGCCGGCGAGTCATTAGATCCGCCAGCCCGGCCAACCAGAACGATTTGTCTTTCCACTTAACTTCGGCGACCTCTTCCTCCAAAACCTTGATTCCGTTTTGCTCAAAAGCGCCCCGGACCTTCTCGCCGTTGTACCACCAATCGTGATTGCCCAGGATTGTGTAGACTCCCAACGGCGCCTTTAAATCTTTCAAAGCCGCTGCGGTGACTTCGGGCTCGACTCGATGACTGTGCCAACTGTTCGGCGACATGTAATCGCCCAGCAGGACGATGAGATCAGGGTTTTGTTGATTTGTTAACTCGACGATACGTTTCAGCTTCTGGTCGTTGATGAAGGGGCCGCCCGTGTGAATGTCCGCGATGACGGCGATACGCAGCCCGCTCAGTTCCTTTGGCCAATTAGCAATTTGAATCGTCTGCTCGCGAACGACCAGGCGGTTCGGTTCTATAAAGACCCCCCAAACAAGGCTCGCAAGGATCAGAACGAGAATGATTCCCAGCGCGATGCGGATTCGTTTCTTCCAGGATGGATGCATGCTGCTAAGATTCGGAGTGCGCCGGCAGAGCGAAGCGGCGACGGCGCTTTGGTCGGGCTACTTGCGCGTGGTAAACCAAAGCGGTGTCGCGCTCCGCTTGCCACCGCACTCCAAGGTCAGACTTCGCTTGGAAAATACTCACGCCAACGCCGATTCACTAGCATCGCGATATCATCGCGCACAACCAATTCATCGGGCAGACTCGGTTTCTTGCGCGCGTCGATCACCAACGGGCCGCGATACGACAAATGATGCCGTACAACTTGAGTCTCGGCCGCATAGATGTCACCCGCGGGTTCAAAGCGCGTCCAGGTCGACCAGAGAAAATCCGTCGGCGAACGAGCCACGGCGGCATTGTCATGCAGTATGACCAGGGGCCATTCCGAGAACACCGGGTTGGTGGCCAGGCGCGCGGCTTGTTCCGGCTCATCCAAATAAGCCGAGCCTTCGACAACCAGACAGCCGCCACAGAAAACTTCCGCGCGCTTAATTCCCTTTGGCAGCTCACCGAGAAACTCGCCTGGCAGTTCACGCACTGCGTCGCCAAGTCCCATCAGGATCGCCTTGCTGCCTTCATTCACTTTCCCGCTGGTGTAATCGAGCGTATCCATCGAAGTATTAGAAAAGATGAAGAAGTCTGTCTGCCAATTGACCCGCGCCAACACATGCTCGAGCACTCGGGGAAAATCATGCAGGTCAATTAACGAGTCGGTGAGGATCAGAAACTTGGTCAGTGCCAATTGACCTTCTCCCAGAATTCGGAACCCTGCCACCAGCGCTTCGCGCGTGTAACGCTCGCGCACAACGGCCGCCGCCAGCGAATGGAATCCGGTTTCGCCGTAGCTCCACAAATCACGCACGCTGGGCATCACCAAAGGGAACAGCGGCGACAAGAGCGATTGCAAGTAATCGCCGATGAAAAAGTCTTCCTGCTTTGGTTTACCGACTACCGTTGCCGGATAGATCGCATCGCGCCGGTGAAAGATGGCATCGCAGTGAAAGACCGGATAATCATGTCGCAGCGAGTAGTAGCCATAATGATCACCAAACGGGCCTTCCGGCCTGCGCTCATGCGGTTGCGCCTGGCCAACGAGAGCGAATTCAGCTTCCGCAACCAGTCGATGCGCGCCGCCGCTCGGATCCTTAGCCATTGGGAATTTCTTTCCTGCCAGCAGCGACGCGAGGATTAACTCTGGTACATCTTCAGGCAGCGGGGCAATTGCCGAGATCATCAACGCCGGCGGTCCGCCGAGGAACACAGTCACCGGCAGCGGCTGGTTCAACTCTTCGGCGGCGCGATAATGAAAGCCGCCGCCCTTTTGAATTTGCCAGTGAAGGCCGGCAGTCGTTTCGTCATAAACTTGCATGCGATAGATGCCGAGGTTGTGTTTCCTGGTGCTGGGATTTTCAGTGTAGACGAGAGGCAGAGTAATGAACGGCCCGCCGTCTTCCTGCCAGGTTGTCAGCACCGGCAATTCATGAAGCCGGCCGGGCCTTTGCGATTTTTCTGTTACCGGCGCGCGCGATACGGTGCGCGTGCCCAACTTGAGAAAATCACGCACCAAAGAACGATGCTTCCAGAGCTCTGAGCGTCGCGGCGGCAACAGCGCCTCGGCCACGCTCACCAACTCTTTCACAAAGTGTTCCGGTTTAGATCCAAAGGCGAGTTCGATTCGCTTTGCAGTGCCGAAAAGGTTGGTAACGACCGGAAAGCTGCTTCCCTTCACTCGCTTGAATAAGAGCGCAGGGCCACCGCGCTCGATTACCCGGCGATGAATCTCAGCGACTTCGAGGTAGGGATCAACTTCAGCCTCAATAGTGACCAGATCGTTTTCGCGGCGCAGGAGGTCGAGGAAGGAACGAAGGTTTGGGTGCATTGATTCTCGGTGTTCCTCTGCGTGTCCTCTGTGATGAAAATAATCTTACCACGGAGGACACCGCAGAACACGGAGACTAATTCTTACTCACGGCGCGACGCAGACTCGCATTATTCAAGTCGAGTTCACCAACAGGAATCACTTCGACCTGCGGAAACTCTTTCTGCAACGCGGGCAGAAATTTCCTGGCATCGCCAACGACGATCACGCTGGTGCTGTCGATGTTGAGGTGCTTGGCGGCGAAGGCCTTCACATCCTCAGCTTTGACGGCCTGAACGCTGCCGACAAACTGATTGAGCTGATCGAAGCTGACGCCGTAAATCGCCAGCGAGCTGACCTGGGCAACCATTCCACTAGTCGTTTCCAGGCCGCGGGCAAAACCTCCGTTGAGGCTGGCCTTGCGCGTTGTTAACTCTTTATCCGGAAGATCGCCGGTGGCCAGTTTCGAGATCTCTCCCAGCGTCAACGACGTCACCTCGGCGCCCGATTCATTCTTGGTTTGGGCCGACGCGCTGAACGATCCGGCCCACCGCCGCGTGTCGAGCGTGCTGCCCGCGCCGTAACTCAGTCCTCGCTTCACGCGAATCTCCCAATTAAGACGTCCCGAATATCCGTTCAATATTGCATTGGAAACGATGCCGCGGAAGTAATCCGGGCTGCCGCGATTGATGCCAGTGCGCGCGGCCAGCACGGCGGCCTGTCCGGCGTCCGGCATGTCAATCACCAGGATGCGGCGATTTTTGGTATCGCTGACAGGAGTTCCCACCGGCATCTTTGGCAGTTCCGTGGCCGGCTTTGCCCAATCACCAAAGTATTTCTCCGCCAGCGCGAATCCGTTTTCCGGAGTCATGTCGCCGCCGATTACCAGGATGGCATTGTCCGGGCGATAGAACATCTCGTGAATTCTGACGATGCCATCACGTTTGATGCGGGGCAATGATTCCGGCGTCCCGGAAAGCGGATGGCCATAAGGCGCGTCGCGATAGACCACTCGGGCGGCCGCGAAACGCGCAATTGATCCCGGTTGGCCCATAGACACTTTCAAATTGTTAAGGTACTGCCGTCGCAGCCGTTCGATCTCTTCATCCTTGAAAGCTGGATTGCGTATCACATCCGCCAATATTCCCAGCGCCGAATCAAATTGTGATGACGTGACGCCAACGGTTGCCTCCGAGGAATCCCACGCGGCTCTCGAGCCGATTGAACCACCGAGCGCTTCGATCTGTTCGGCGATCTGCGTGGCCGTGCGCGTTTTCGTTCCCCGCGTCAGCAACGCCGCCGTCATATCAGCCACGCCAGACAACTCCGCTGGATCAACTTCACCACCACTTTTGATGAGAAGCTGCGCACTAACCAGAGGCATTTCCGATCTTTGCACGACGACCACGCGCAGACCGTTAGATAGAGTTTTTTCAACCGGCCGTGGAAACTGGACCGTGCGCGGCGCAGTCGGTGGCGGCGGCGTAGCCTGGGGCGTTTGTGCGGAAACACAAACGGCCAACGACAGAATTGCGAAAGGAAGCAACGCCAACATTCTGTTTCTAATGCTTATTGATGCGTTCATTTCACGTCTCCTTTCGCTTGAACCCGCGCTGAGGCCGACGCCGGCCGCATTGATTCCGGCAAATAGAAAAATACATATCGATTCTGATCGGTGAAATACTTTTTCGCCACGCGTTGCACGTCGGCAGCCGTGACCGCCTGCAAACGCTCGAGTTCGGTATTCACGCGATTGGGATCGCCGAGCAACACGGTAGCGCCGCCCAGTGACTGCGACTTGCCGAGATTCGTCTCACGTTGACGCAATTGGCTGGTGATCAGCTGGTTCTTCGCTTTCTCGAGTTCAACCGCCGAGATAGGCTCATCCTGCAACTTCTTTATCTCCGCGCGCAGGGCGGCTTCGGCGTCTTCCGGCTTCTTGCCGGCGGCGACAATGGCCGTCAATTCAAACAACCCGGCATCTTCCTTCAAGTCCGCGTTCGCGTTGGCGCTTTGGGCGACCTGTTGCTGGTAGATTAAAGATTGATACAGTCGCGATGAACGGCCCTGCGAGAGAATCACATCCAACATGGTCAGCGCCGGCGCATCTTCGCTTTTCTCTGACGGAGTCAGGTACGTAATGCCGACACCGGGCAGCGGCACGTTCGCGCCGTATTCGGTAAACCTTTTCTCGCCCGTGCGTTCGGCCTCCTTCATCTGCACCCGCGGCAAAGGCAGGTTTGGTTTCTCAATCGGCCCGAAATACTTATCGACCCAGCCATCAAGTTGTTTTGGATCGAAATCACCCACTACTATCAATGTCGCATTGTCCGGCCGATAATAAGTCGCATGGAACTTCTGGACGTTTTCCAAAGTCGCCGCGTCCAGGTCTTCGATACTTCCAATCGTCGGCCGCTGATATGGATGCGAGCTGAACGATTTCTGCTGCAGCATGTAGAAAAACTTGCCGTACGGTGGGGCCAGAACACTTTGCCGGTACTCTTCTTCCACGACGGCGCGCTCAGACTTGAAGTTCTCCTCATCAACAGTCAATCCCGAAAGGCGATCGGCTTCGGCCCAGAGCAGCGTCTCGAGATAGTTTGACGGGATCACTTCGTAATAGACCGTTACGTCGTCCTCAGTGAAGGCGTTATTGTTTCCGCCCACGTCTTCGGTCAGCCGATCCATCATCTCAGCCTTCATGTTCTTGGTTGACTTGAACATGATGTGCTCGAAGAGGTGGGCAAAGCCGCTGCGATGGTCGGGATCGTCCTTTGAGCCGACGTGGTACCAGACATTGATCGCCACGGTCGGGCTCGACTTATCGACGACGCTGAGCACCCGCAATCCGTTTTTCAGAGTGCGCTCGCGAAAATTCATCCGCGGCATTTTTGTTTGCGCGTTGGTCTCAATCGCGATAGACAGGTTAGCAACGACAACCACGCCAGCCATTAGAAATAAAAGTAAACCTCGTCTCATACACTCACCTCTGACTCTGATCTCTGTACTTCCTAATCCAAGTCCAGGGGATTCCGATAAATCTTCGTGTCTTTCTCGGCCTTCTTCTTGGCTTCCTGAAACTTCTCTTCCAGCAGACGCCCGCGGTCCTTTTGAGAACTCATCTCCTGCGCAAATATCTGTTCGCGCGTCAGCTTCTGTTTATCCAGATCTTTCTTCATGTCTTCGAACGAACCGAGCGGTTTGTGTTTCTCTTCATGCGACAGCAGCGCGCCGGTGTCGGCATCGATGTTCAGCGTCGCCTCGCAACAGGGACAGATGATGGTAAAACGGTTGGAGTCACTCATAGGTTTCAAATCCTTATGACGCGAAAGTGCACCTCGCCGGTTGTTAAGACGGGAATGATAGCAGCGAGAGGCGCGGCGAGGCTAGGGAGGTGTGTGGCCCCTTCCCCAGATTGGAATTCACTCCAATTGTCGGAACTTGCGATCGTCTCTAAGCCAGTGAGTGTCTGAGGTCAGTTCTCGTGACCTCGCCGAACGCGCGCAATGGCCGTAGAACTATCGGTGAAAACTGCCGCCGATAAAATATCTCTGCCAGTTCTGGAAGCCTTCCTGATAACCACGCAGAAAACCGTCCCGGTAGGCCTGACTATACGAGCCGCGCCCACCGAAGATCGACAAGAAACCAAAGTCTCCGTGTTTGTAGAAGTGTGAACGCTCCGGATCATAGCTTTGATCGCGTCGCCCATCACTGGCGCCGGTAAACAAGCCGTCGCGGTAACCCCGTTCATAGGCGTCGGAACTGTATCGATAGCTCCCATAGTTCGAAGAGTTGTAAACCCTGGTGCTTTCGTAGATGCGGTTTCGATGCCGATCTCGATCCCTGTCACGATCCCGATCGCGGTCTCGGCGATCTCGATCACGGTCGTGATGACGGCCACTGTCGCGATCCCGGTCGCGATCGCGATCTCTGTCACGATCTTTGTCACGGTCTCGCTCTCTACGGCGATCTCGATCACGATCCCGGCCGCGGCTCCAGTTCCGGGAATCACTATTGGAAGAGCTGGAAGAGCGATCAGAGCTTTGCCCATCACGACTGACACGATCGCTGTCGTTGCGACGACTCTGTGTGCGACGATTATCGCTGTTGCCCCGGCGGCTACTCGAACTTGAATTCCGGTCTCCCGTGCTTGAACTCGAACTGCCGCTACGGCTGCTTGAACTCGAACTGCCGCTGCGGCTGCTTGAACTCGAACTACTGCTGCGGCTACTTGAACTCGAACTGCCGCTGCGGCTACTCGAACTCGAACTGCCGCTGCGGCTACTCGAACTCGAACTGCCGCTACGTCCTTCACCACCGCCACCGCGCCGACCCTGCGCCAAGCCGGTGGGTGCGGCTATGGTCAGTATTGAAGTCGCCAATACAAGTGTGCGCAGTTTGTTCACTTTTAGGACGGTCTTCATATGCTGCCTCCTGTGCCAGAATTAACAGGCACTCAACGAGAATGAAGGGTTGCGATTTTGTGAGGCAGTATACGCCACTTCTACCTTACGGGAAGATTAAGGAAATGGCTTCTGGCGCCGTACCAGGTCACGTGAGCATGTCGCACGTTTGGGGCGGCGAGGGATGTCCGGGCTGACCTTTTGAAATTCGCGCTGAAGATGAATCGACCGAACGCGTAACTGAAGAAAGACTCTCATGCTAGAAGAAAGAAAGAGCGACCCGGGCCGCTCTTTGTTCCGACATAGGTTGGCTTCGGTTTAAGGGTTCACGATTTTCTTAATCGTGTTGCCGGTTTTCTTAACTCCTCGTTTGGTTACGTCGACCACGGTCTTGGCGCCGGCTTTTGACTTGTTGGCGACCGTCTTGCTGGTGTCGACGGTCTTGTCGGCCACTTTCTTGCTGGTGTCCACCGTTTTGTCGGCCACAGTCTTCGCGCCTTCCTTGGTTTTATCGGCCGCAGTTACTGATTTGTCTTTAGCCCACCCGGCCGCATCGGCTATCGCATCGCCCGTTGCGTCCAGAGCCTTCTCTGGCTGGCTCTTGAGTTCACGCTCTTCGCCGCTCGGTGAATAGACTTTCACAGTGCGGGTTCCGTTGCTGGTCGTGACCACGACTTTCGACACGCGCGGATTATTTCGAAAGGTACGGGTTTCAGTTTTCACGCCATTCTTGTCCGTAGTCGTGGTGATGTCTGAATTGTCCGGCCCAGGAGTTGTAGTCGTCGCAGTCTCTGTGGTGTTCGCATTCGCATTTGCGTTTGATTCGCTCGTTTGTTGACACGCAATTCCCAGTAAAGCTATTGCGGCAATCGTCAGTGGTATTAAGAACTTCTTACTCATCGTCTCCTCCTTCGCGTTTTATTGAATTGTATCTGGCAAGCGATATGCCAGCAATGACCGAGGGTGACAGTGCCGTATAGTGAGGTTTTGCCAGGTCGTACTCAGCGGAGTAAAAAAACTGTACGGGAGCTCGTCGGAAGGATTGAGTGGAGTACGGAATGAGGTCAGTAAGACCTGCGGGTCAGAGCCGGGTCAAGATATCTCTTATATTGGTAGTGGGGTAATTGTGTGTTGCTTACCCACTACCCACAACTGGAACCCGCTCGCTTTCACTGATGGATCAGTGATACGTTTTATGAGTGCCCTGGATTCAGCCTGGAAGGAGAAAAACGCCGTGAAGTCTAAGCAAGACCCGATTGATTTCGAGTCGTACGTGTCTCGAAACATTGTTCCAGAAATAGGTAAGGTGGCCGGCGTCCCGCTCCTCATGCTTCAGTGCATGGATTCTCGCTACCCACATCGAACCATACAGACAATGGACTCCGAGGGTTTACGCGGGAAATACGATCAACTGATTTTGGCCGGCGCAAGCTTAGGAGTCGTCCATAAGCGAGAGTGGCAGATCACCTTTTTGGATCAACTTGGCTTTGCGATCCAGGAGCATGGCGTCTCGCAAGTCCTCATCCTCGATCACCGAGACTGCGGTGCTTATAAGAAATTCCTTGATCCTCCTGTCACCCCGGATGATCCGAAGAAAGAGAAAGAGGCCCACATTGAAATCTGTGAACGGGCCATCGAAGTCATCCGAGGAAAGTTCCCGCAGCTAACAAAAGTTCGTTGTTTACTTCTGCCCATCGAAACCGTTGAAGAATTAGTCACCTCGCCCTAATAACCTCAGTCTTGCTTTGACAATAAGGAGACAGCAACGCAAATTTACCCCACTTCCCCATGTTGGATACTTTCCCGCCTCATTCCGGCGTTACTCTCGCCAGATACACGGGCGCGGTCGAAACTTCTATGGAGATTCCGGACTGGTTTGTTGACACCGTGTTCAGGCCTTCTCCGAGGTGTCTTGTTAATGTGTACTGGCCGGCCGGAAGAGGAATAGTGATCCGATGCGCAGTCGGTAGAGTAGTCCAGGCCGCAAGACGCCGTTCGCCGCCTTTGGCAAAGACGAGAATGTAATCGTCATAGCTCCCCACCGCTAAACGCTCTGCGAACTTATAACCGTTGAAGAATCCGCTGAGCGCCTTTGCCGACAGGTAAGCCGGCTTGGGTTCATAGATTGGGTCGCGGCCCGGCATGTAAGCATTGCGGACTATTCCGAAGTGATGCTCGGCTTCGACTGGATCGCTGCCATCGTCTCGCCAATCGTACCAGATCGAGATGGGAATTCCGTTCGCGGCATTCGTCAGCATTTCCCGTGCGAACATCACAGATTGTTTGGCCTCGTCCATATTGCGCCAAGCTGAGGAATAACCCCATTCGCCAGAGATAATCGGAATGTCTTTGTTCGATAAACTTAGGTTTGTCGCACTTACCCCGTCGCGACCGCTTCCGGTTCGATAACGAGTGATCAACTCTCGCAATCGGCAATAATCGTTTGCCGCCTCTTCCGGGCCTGACTGCCGGTACGGGTGGACTGAGACGGCTGACCAATAATCGAGCAAGCCGGCTCTGAAACAGGCTTCGAGAAAAACGAAATCAATCGTCGAGGTTGCCGGACCGATCAACTTTTCATTGGGAACCGCGGCGCGGAAAGCGCGACCAACGGCGAGCGCCAGGGCAATGTACTCCGCGGCTTTCGGCTTTGGCGGCCAAAACATCGAGTTGTTCGGCTCGTTATAGATTTCCCAACTTACGCCGCGGTCCTGAAAGTGTTTCGCGGCCTCCACGGCCCAGCGCACGTACGCCTGGCGCGCGGCGTCGGTTCGCGGCGGCGCACCGGCGTCGTAAAGCGAATTCCCGTAATCAAGTATGAAGAGTGCGCGAATTTTGAACTGATCGAGCTCAGAGATTAATCGATCATAGGCGGCGAAGTCGTATTTGCCGCGCTCGCGCTCGGTCGCGTCCCATTTCAAATCCATTCGCACCCAGCGAAAACCCGCTTCAGCAAGCAGCTTGATTTCGCCAGGTTTAGGGTTCGTGAAGTGAATATTCACCCCTAAACCGCTTTCGAAAGTCTGGGAGTTCGGGGATGCCGACCAGGCTTGGGAACAATTGTTCGTGGTGCGATCCGCAGACGTTGATAGCAAGAGGAAGAGGCCCAGCAGAAGTAGAGTAAGCCGGAGATTCATTGCATTCAGGCGGCGGCGGTCGTTACCTGCGCGCCGGTCTCGGCCCTAATAAATCGTGCTACCGTGAAAGTCCCACAGCAGCAAGCGCGAGAAATTACCTTCGACGGCAAGCGCGGCCGCGTACGCGGGATGAGGAGACAAATCTTCAAAGGCCCAACGCGACACCTCTGCCGGATCCACTCGGCTCTCAAGCAGCTGTGCGGGAGCATCGGGCGCAAACGAAACATCAAATTGATCGAGCGGGTGCGACAGGCCCTCGCCCCGGGCCTTGATATAAGCTTCCTTGCGCGTCCAGCAATTGAAGAAAGATCGAGTCTTGATTCCGGCGGGCATACGCACGAGTTGTTTCACTTCCGCGGGCGAGAAGAAATGTTCGGCAACTTCATCGCTGGCAAAGTCTGACCGCATAAACTCGAGATCCACGCCGACTTCTCGACCACGCGTAATTGCAATCAGGGCCAACTGGTGTGAATGCGACAGATTGAATCGAAGGTCCAAGACGTTCGGGCCGGCAGCCAGGCCGGGCTTTCCGAAAGGCCCCAGGTCGAATTGCAAGCCGGCCGCATTCGTCTTCAGATAACGAGCCAGAATTGTTCGCAGGCAGGCTCGCGCCATAACAAAACGGTGTCGGTCGCCTTCAAACTTAAAGCGGGCGGCGCGCACTCGATCATCTTCTGAGAGTGATAATTCGAAAGATTTCGACAACTGGCCATCCAGTCTGGCGCGCCAGACGTGCACTTCATTTGGCCAAAGCACCGGCGAGGCCGGACTCTTCTGCCACGACTGTCGCGGTAGAGCCTGCGCGCTTGGTGACCGGAAGCCACGGCGCTCAAATAAGGAATTCATCTCCAACATATCTTCCTAAACCGGCTGCGTGGAAACTGTTCGGCCTAAGCTTACGCGCGCGCCACGTTTGGCGCCACTACCGCCAACCGCGGCCAAACCCTCTGAGAGATGCTTTGCGAAAGTAGTCGTGCACCCGCTAATAGTTCTTCGGAGCACGACGATGGCGCCACCGAACCGAGAAATTGGAGGACGCGAAAAGTAAATACAGTTCGATCAAATTTTTCGGCATGCCGGCGCAGCGTGTACTGATCCCAACGCATGCCTTCGAATTTTTCGATCGCCTCGCCGAGAGCCCGACTGTCCGGCTGATCGAAAAAGATTCCGGTCTTCCCTTCCTCGATCGTTTCGACGGCGCCGCCACCGCGATAAGCGATCACCGGACGGCCGGCCGCGTTTGCTTCGAGGGGCGCCATGCCAAAATCTTCTTCGCCGGGAAACAGCAACGCGCGGCAACGCGCGGCGTAGTAATTGACGACGGTGTCAGACTGACGACCCAAAAATTCGATGCGGTCATCAGCGAGCTTTTCCAGCCGCGCTCGATCGGGACCGTCGCCAATTACCACCAGGCGCCGGTTCATACGTTTGCAGGCTTCGATAGCCAGATCGATTCGCTTGTAGGGCATTAGCCGCGAAAGCACAAGATAGTAATCGTCAATCTCGCTGGACATGTGGAAGCGGTTCACATCAATCGGAGGCGGAATAACATGAGCTTCGCGCCCGTAAATCTTTCTGATCCGAGAAGCGACGAGGCGTGAATTCGCGATGTAGTAGTTGGGCTGTTGAGAGGCGCGCAGATCCCATTTGCGCAAGCCCCACAGGAGCATCGGCAAAGCGCCGCGGACGACCTTGCCGAAGCGCTCGCGCGCCACGTAATCGTCATAACGCCAAACCCAGCGCATCGGCGTGTGACAGTAACAAACGTGAATCGCGTTGCGACGGCGCCGCACGCCTTTCGCGTAGCCGGAACTGCTACTGAAGATTAGGTCGTAAGAAGAGAGATCGAAATGCTCGACGGCAAAAGGATAGAGCATGAAGTAGTGGCGAAAACGGCGCTCCATTGCCGGCAGCCGTTGCAGCAGCGAGGTGCGAATATCCGCTGTACGCAGACGTTGCGGCAGACTCTTAGGCAGTGCCACCGTCGTATACATTGGCGAGGTCGGAAATGAGTCGTGCATGGCTTCGGCCACGCGTTCGGCCCCGCCCATCTGAACGAAATAGTCGTGTACAAGTGCGATTTTTGACAAGCTGCTGATCCTCTGAACGTCTCTCTAAAGAAACGCCGAAAGGCGCTGCTTTTTCAATCTGCACTCAATTTGATTTTCAAAACTGTGGCATGCGTAGGCGGCACGTGATCTCATGGGCCAGATGCCCCTGCCACTCTGCTAACTTCGATGCCGTGAGCGTTGCGGGGCTCCGGGTTCTGGTCGCCGTCAAGCACGGCACGGTACAGGATCAGAACTTCCGTCATGAATCTGTCGATCGAGAAGCGCGCAATTGCGTCGCGCCGTCCATTGCTTCCCATTTTCCGGCGCAAAGCTTCATCACCGAAGAGGGTGAGCATCCCCTTCACGAGATCGTCATGATCGTGCCGCTTAACTAACCATCCATTTTCTCCATGACGGATCATTTCCGGCGTGCCGCCTACCGAAGTGGCTAGCACCGCGGTCCCGCTCGCCAGGCCTTCAAGTACCGTGAGCGCGAACGGCTCTTCGTGAGAATTGATTATCAGTAAATCAAGGCCCTGCATGAGCTTTGGCACATCGTTCCTGGGTCCGAGAAACCTAACGCGGTCGGCAATGCCCAGCAATACTACGGTGCGTTTGAGCTGCTCCGCATATTCTTCATCGCGATTAAAGAGGGCTTCGCCAACGATCAGCAGAATGGCATCCGGAACTTCCCGTGCCACGTGCGCGAAGCCTTCGATCAGTTCGAGCTGGCCTTTGCGCGGGGTGAGTTGCCCGACAATGCCGGCGACCGGTTGTGTATTCTTGAGGCCCAGTGCGCAACGCATCCCTTTTCTGGCATCCGTGTCGGGACGAAAGCGATCAAGATCGACTGCGTTGTGAATTACATTGATGGGCACTCGAAGGTTAAGTGGCCTTAGCAATACGCCGCGGAAACGCGTGGCTACGGCATGCGAAACGGCCAGAATGCGATTCCGTGAGGTCACGGCAGCGAATAGACGGACTGCAGTACTAAGCGGATGCCGCGGCAGGATGTCATGCGCATGCCAGACGACCGGTACATTCAATCCTAAGGTCGCAGCCGCCATTACCAAACCCGCGCGAATACTGTTGGCATGAATGGCGTCCGGTGACTCTTCAATAATGATCTTGCGGGCACGCCCAATGACTTTGGCGAACGAGATCAGATAGTTGACAATCCGATCCGGGCGCCAGGTAAATCGCGCGTCCAGTTGTCGCAGGCCGCGCGTTCTGACACTCTGACTGGCGGCAAGTTCCATCATCCGGCTGGCGTCAGGACACACGACGACCAGGTTGAAGCGATTGCGATCGAGACGTGCAAGTATCATCGACAAAACGCGCTCGGCGCCGCTGACAGTTCCGGTGTGGTTGTAGAACAGAATCTTCAAAATGGTACTCTCGCGCACAAGGTGGCAGCTTGCGTTACATGACTATGATCTCTCGCTCTTTGTCGCGACGGGTTCTCAATGTCTCGGCGCTGATCCAACCGATGAAGAGCCACGCCAAAGGCGCGACTGAGTAAAGCGTAAACGTCAGTCCAAAAATGCTGTTGAGAATCAACGCTGGCATTATCGCGGCCACGATGCGCCGCGTGCCCATATTGCCGCCGTCAGACTGCGGTTGGCGTGCGGTAACGATTGAAAGCCAGGTGGCGCGCCCGAGAATCCAGACGAACAACAACGCTCCGGGAATTCCGCAGGCAATGGCAACCACCAGAATGAAGCTATCGATGGCCGGTAGATCTGATTCTGCCTGAAACCGCACCTCGCCCAACGAGCCTGCGCCCAGCCCTGCGCCCAACGGCCGGTAGGGAATGACTTTCGTCAGCAGGTAGCCCCAATTCTCGAGGCGAACCTGAAAGCTTTCTTCACCGGCAGGCTTCAAAGTGCCTCGCTGAGTGTGCGACAGCAGGGTACTCACGGTTTCGTTGTCGCTCTTGCTCCACATCTCGTCGTCAGTGGGCGGCGAAACGAAGGCGACCACCAGCACTACCGGCAGCAATATGAGACCGAGCCGCATGAGCGCGCGCGGGAAATTGGTTGCGCCGAGCATCACTAACGTGCCGACGCCAATCATTAGCCCAAAGACCGCGGTCCGTTGTCCGGTTAGCAACACTGCGCCCAGCAGAGCGATGCCGCACAATAACCATCCGGCACGTTGCGCAATTCGTTTGACGCCGGCCGCGAAGCCAAACGCGGCAATGGCGCCAATTTCCGCATAGCGGCCCCATTCCTCCGCGCTGCTGAACGTAGCCAGTGCCCGGCGAACGTGTCCGACATTGATCGAGTCATAAAAGTCCGTGTTGTCCAGCCAGTATTGTTCAAAGCCAGGGTAGCCAAACATGAGCTGGTAGACGCCGTACAGCGACGTCAGCAATCCCAGTACGACGACCACTCGCAAGACCTTCGTGATGAAATCTTCGTTGACTGACTGTCCGAAGTAAAACCAAATCAACGGCACCAGCATGAAGAGTGCACCGGCGAGCCCTACGAAAAGACCACCCTGGAGCGGATTGAAGATTTCAATCACATAGATCAAACCCAGCACTGAGACTGACAAGGCCAATGGTGTCGCGGAGAATATCTCCAGACGACGCGACCTGAGCAGCAGCACAAACGCCAACAACGTGACGATGGGCGTCAGGACGTGGATTGGATCCTGGCTGGCATAACTGACAAAAAGGTATTGCGCGCGTCGAATCAAGCCACGGAGCGGCTCAAATAACATCATTGCGACCAGACCCGCTTCGAGGCTTACAAAAAGCGGTAAAGCCATCACCCACACCAGCCCGCCGAGGATCCAGGTCCTAAGCATCTGACCGCCGTTGGTAATCGCGATCACGGTAAAGACCGCCGCGGCCTGAATCGGTAGAAACCAAATCAAAGCCGAGCGCTGCGATGGTCTGGACTGTGCTTGAACGACGCTACTCATAAATAATCAAATCGCCGGCTCTCACAAGGCCTCTTCAGCGCTTTCAGTAACTTTGGCAAAGCCAAAACCGCGCAACACCCTCCAATTCGGCAGGAACAGGTCGCGCTTTCGCGGACGCAAACAACTCCACAGGCCAAGTTGACGCCTTCTCATGAATCCGAACAGTGCAATGACCAGCATCACGCTATAGCCGATCAGTGAAGCGATCGCTGCGCCGGTGATCCCTCGCCGGGGCAGAAGGATTAGCAATGCGACTGCGGTGACGACGGCGGCTGAAAAGCGCGCCACGGTGCTCAAGCCCGGGTAGCCGAAACCGCGCAGGCCGCTGATTACTATCGAGCCCAGACTCCACACCGCCGCCGCAATCAACAACCAGCGAAAGGCCGCGGTGGCGGGAACAAAATTTTCACCGAACAGGGTTTTCAAAATGAAGGGCCCGCTCAGCCACAGTAGAGGCAAGAGAATTACGTGCATGTATATGGCCAGTCGCAGGCTGCGAGCCCAAAGCAGTTCGGCCCGATCGCTCGACTTTGACGCCGCCACTTCGGGCATCAGCGCATCCGCTATCGCATCCGCAACCAACGTCGTCATTTCCGACAGACGAACCGCGACCACGTACAAACCGATGGCCACGTTCGAAGCCATCGCGCCCAGCATCAACTGATCAAGCCTCAGCGTAGTGAAGTCAGCGACTCCGCCGGGGTAATCGCGCAGGGCGTATTTCATGGAAGTTTTGAACTCAGACCAACTCGGCCGCCAGCGCGGCTGCAATTCTTTCCAAACCGCGATCAAGGCCATCAGCATCGATGCGGTCTGCGCCGTAATCATGGTCACCGTCGCGGTCGTAACGGTTAGCCGGCCGAAGGACCACAGACCGGCGAAACCCAGACCCTGTACGCCAAAGAAAATCAGGCGCGCGATGCCGGCCCAGCCAAAGCGCCGTGTTCCTTCCAGCAGCCCGCGCATCAAATCAAGGAACAGCGCGGCGGGAATATTTATCTGATAGATACGGAGTAAGGTACGGACTTGCGGACTGCGGTCGCCAACCAGGTGCGGCACGATTAGATCAGCCAGAGCGACGCTGATTATCCCGACGACTGCTGTATAGATCACGGCGTTAGTGAAGAGCTGCGAAACTTTCTCCGGCTCCCTCGCCATCCAATATCGATAAGCCGAAGGCAGCCCCAGTCCGGCCAGCATGGCGACCACGGGCGGCCAAAGAACGACGACCAGCAAATCCCCGCGACCTGCCGGCCCCAACGCGCGCGCGCCCAGAAGACTCGAGACGACCGTGGAAATCAGGATCGTGACATCGGTAATGAGGATCAGTCTGGCGTTGCGGGCAATCACTATTTACTCAATTCTTCAGGTTAGGAGCGGGCGCTCAAAAAACTCAGCTGGCGCCGCGCGCCAGTACGATTGCGGGTATGGTGCGCAGCAGAATCGACGCGTCCAGGCCGAGAGACCAGTGATCGATGTACTCGAGATCCAACTGCATCCATTGTTCGAAGGAAAGATTGCTGCGACCTGATACCTGCCACAGACAAGTGAGTCCAGGCTTGACGCTGAAGCGCCGCTTTTGCCAGGCCAATTCCATGCGCAGCGCGTCGCGCAATGATAGCGGCCGCGGACCAACGATACTCATGTCGCCCAGCAGGACGTTGATAAGTTGCGGCAGTTCGTCAACGCTGGTCTTCCGCAGCCAACGGCCTGCGCGCGTAATCCGCGGGTCGTTGCGAATCTTGAAAATCGGCCCGCTTTTTTCGTTGAGGTGCTCGATCTCTTTCATCCGGTTTTCGGCGTCCGCGGACATCGTGCGGAACTTAATCATGCGAAAACGTCGCTTGTTGAGTCCGACGCGCTCCTGAACGAAGAACACCGGCCCGGCCGAATCCAATTTAATCGCGATTGCCGCCAGCAAGAGTATCGGCGCACTAAAAAGGAGCAAGAGAGCGGCGCCCGTGAGGTCGATAATGCGTTTCGCTTCAGTGCGCCAGCTAAAACGTGGCGTGCTGTCCAGGGTTACAATAGGTAGCCCGTTGAAGTCACTCGGATGTGATCTTGCCAGCTTCTGCGGAAACAAATCCGACAGCAGATGGGTGGTAATTCCCTGCTCTTCCAGTAAGGCAACGGCCGTTTCGATCTGTGTGTAATGTGATTTGATTGGCAAAGCGATCGCCACTTCGTCGATTACTTCGTTCGCCACGATCCGGGGCAGGTCCGCAATCTTTCCCAGCCAGGGTGCGCCCGCGAGTTGCTCGTCGGCAAAGGCAAGATCGGTATCGACGTACCCGATCAACTTGTATCCCAGGTCCTGACGCCGCTCGAGTTGCGCCGCGAAACGCCGGCCACGGGCGCCGCCGCCAACCAGCAAAAGCGATTTCACGTTGTGGCCGCGCGCACGTAGACGCCGCAGATTCAATCGCAGGGCGAAACGTACGCAGGCAATCAACGTAAAGGCAAGGAGACTGAACTCAGCCACCGTGATCGCATTGATCGTCGGCCAGTTGCCGAGTTGCGCGGCAACCAGTAAAGCGCCCGAAGAAATCATGACGGCGGTCGTAATTTCCTTCAACTCCTCGGCCATCGAGCTGAGACGATGCGAAACGTACAATCCCTGCGCCGCAAACGCCGCATACCATGAAAGCAAGAGCGCAAACCCCAGAATTGCATTCGCCACTTTTACTCGCTGCGAAAGATAGTCAATGACAAAGGTAGGATTCTGGGCGGGTGAATATCGATAGACGATCGCCAAGCCGAGCGAAATTAACATCAGCGAAAGGTCGCTTAGCTTTAGGCAAAAGTCGGAAATTGATCCGTGACGAGCAACCATTGGATGTCTTAGAGTCGGGCCACTGCCCGACGGGTTCCTTTTCGCTGAGGGTTTAAAGTCGGGGCGCCATAAACGCAACGACGCTGGCCAGTTTCATGAAGCGCTCAATTTTAGAAATCTTGTCGCGCGGAACGAACACCATGTCTCCCGGCTGTAGCGTCAGATCGTTCTCCAAATCGCCAGTGCGCTTGATGCTCTTGAGGTTCAACAGCTTAACTTCCGCCATATCCGAATTGATTTTGCGAAACACGATTACCTGCGATGATCTCGCGCCTTCCTTCATTCCGCCGGCAAGCATGATTGCCTGAATCGCGGTGACCCGTTCGCGCATCTCGATTTTGCCGGGCTGGGCCACTTCGCCGGCCACCACAAAGTAGGGCTTCTGGAACTCCTTCAGCAGCACGGTCGCGACTGGATCCTGCAAACGTGCGCCCGCTTTCCTTAAAATCATGCGGCGGGTTTCTTCAACCGTCAGGCCGGCAACTTTCAGATCGCCGCCAATCTCGAGCGAGATGTACCCATCCGGCTGGACCGTCACTGTCTGATTGAACTCTGGCGAGTAGCGAAACTGAACCTCGAGCACGTCGCCCGGCTGCAGGCGATACCGTTCTTCGGTCACAGTCGTCAGCCGCGGCGGTCTTTGGTCCTGAGCGCGCGCAGCGAAAGGAAGCGCGAGAATGAAGATCGTGATAGCTAAAGTTAAGTTACGTTTCATCGGCACTCCCTGCAGGTTCGACAAGCTTCAGCTTGTCGCCGTTTGAGCTATTACGACAAACTGAAGTTTGTCGAACAAATATCAAAGTCTTCGATAAAGCCACTCGGGTACCGGATAGCGGCGCTTATTCAAAACGAAGCCGAGAAAATTTCCTCCGGCCGTCTCGATCGTGCGTTGGGCGTTCAGGATTTCATCGCGTCTGGCCTGGCCGGCTTCGACCACGAGCACGACGCCATCGACCATGGACGCGAGTACCGCTGCGTCGGAAGAGTTTCGCACCGAGCGGCAATCAATCAGAATGTTGTCAAAAGCCACGCGCAGGGCATCCACTGAATCCAGGCCGGTGTCGATTTCTTCACCGTGCTTGGCAACGCGCATCAGAAACGATCGCTTCGGAGGTTCCTGGGGCTCGTTATCATCGTAGTCAGAGGTCCCGTTTCGTTTGCGCGATTTTTTCGCCGGCAGGATCCAGAGGTTCTCAATGTTCGTCTGATGACAGTTCCAGGGCATCTGCAAATAGTCTTCGACGCCGAGACGCTGCAATCGCTCGGCGCTGATGATCAGTGTGCGGCGGCCCGTGTAACGAGCCATTTCCACTGCGAACAGTTGCGTGACGTGGCTGACTCCCTCGCCCAGCGAAGCCGAGGTGAATGCTATAGCCGCGCCCTCGCGCAATCTTTGCGCGCCGTTCTGCAGACTGGCCAGTAACAGTTGCAGGTTGTGCCGGCGATTACCGTTCACGCGGCTGCGAGCCGGCGGCATTGGGGTCTCAATGATTTGATCTTCAACTTGCACGCGTTTTCCACCTGTTAACTTTGTAGCTCGGCGATTGGCCTGGTTTCGATCTCGACTGGTTCGCGGCTGTTGCGCATAATCATTCGCCGGCTGTTCTCAGGGACGGTCGCCAGCACCTGCGCGCCGGTGAGCGCTTCGAGCTGCCTTGGCGTATGAATCGCATCGCTGAGCATTTCGGCTGAGAAGACACTACCTAAGCTAAGGAACGCCGCCAGAAACACTCCGAGCACCAAGTTCAATCCACGATTTGGCGACGACGGAATTTGTGGCGCCGTGGCCGCCTCGGCGATCGACACGTTGGTGATCTTCTGCCGATCCAGTTCGTCGGCAATCCGCGCTTCTTCCCGCTTCTTCGCGTAGAGCTGATAGTTGTCCTCGGATTCCTTTACCTGGCGCTGTAGGTCGTTGTGCCTCGTCGTGTCGCCCTCGAGTTTCTTGAGCGCGGCTTCGTATTGCTGCAATTGTCCAGTGAGCGTGTCACGCCGGGCGCGCGCTCCAGCCTGGTCGAGGCGAGCCCGCGACAGTTCTGTTTCCAGCGTCTGTCGCAAGGGATTTAGATCGGTGTTCTCTTCGACGGCGGTCTTTTGTTCGGCTTTCGCTAAAGCCTCTCTGGTCGTGCGAATCTGTTCGTCGACCTCGCGCACCAGGCGATCTTCGGGACGAAACTTAGTTAACAATTGCGTCCGCCGGTTCTGCAGCTCGACCATCATGGTGTTCAGACGCTCGGCGGAATACTGATTCGGAAGCTGCCGGTTCTGGGTCACGATCCGCTTGGGCACAGCCGCCAGTTGCTGCTCGACACGCGCAATCCGATTCGTCGCTTCGTTCAGCGCGGTTTCACTTTCTAGCAGTTTCGATTTGGCGTCAGCCGTTTTTTGCAACGTCAATTCTTTTTGCTGGCTCAGCACCACCAGGTTGTTGCTCTGCTGAAAGTCAGTCATTTGCTGCTCTGCTTGCCGCAGTTGTGTTTCGTATTCGTCGGCCCGTTGAGTAAAGAAATCGGAAGCACCCGGCGGGTGATTCAGCTTCAGGTGCTTTTCCAGATACAGCTCGCCGAGTTTCCGGAGCACGGCCGCCGAAACTTGCGGCGAGTTAGACGAATAGCTGATGGTGATGACGTTGGCTTTGCGGACCGGCGTAATAACCAAATCTTTGGCGAGGCGGTTGACAGCCGTCTCGACCATGACAGCCTGAGGTGGAGCAGAGCGCCAGAACCAGCTCTTTTCGCTGTTGGCGAGACCGCAATCGGTGACTACTTGCGTCAGCAGATCCTTGCTGGTGAGTAACTCGATTTCGGAATTGATCTGATTCTCGCTGACTTCATTCTCGATGGTCGGAGCGGGTGCGCCTGAGGTCTGTTCGGCTGTGATGGCGACGTCAACGCGCTGGTTCTTGACCAGAATTTTCATGCGCGAGTCGTACTTGTTGGGCAAGAGAAACGTGACTACGGCGGTGCCCAGCACCACCGCAGCAAAGATGAATACAACCAGACCTTTGCGCCGAAACAAAGCTCCCGCGCCGTCGCGCAGGCTCAATGAATTACCACCCAATCCCGTAGTTAGCTGGCCGTTCATAAACTAACCTTCCCGAAGCATTTAAAGGCCGAATTCGCGGAAAATTCCAACGATTAGGCGGGTTTGGGCAAAGGTACATCCGGATAATCGTAAAGGTTTGCGGCGCCGCGTTCGGCAAATGGGATGAAATGCCTACGCCTGATAGTGTTCCAGTGGGACTGGACGGTAACCTCCTACTGCTATTATCTCGCCCATGTTCCTCATTAGGAGGCCGGCTAATGAAGCCGTTCGGGGCTTTCTCGCTGGTCAACAAAGCCAGCCGTTTTCCTACCCGGAGATCGGAGCGTCGCGTTTGGCCGCGCCGGACGGATATAACGTCGACCACAATCGAATTAAGCTTGGTGAAGGCCAGGAGACATTTGCTAAAGCTGTCGAGGCCCTCAAGCACTGGAGGATGTTTGAAATGGACTGGATCGAAATCGCCCCAAAGGAAGCGCCGATTATGAAGGGATCCTGTGTCGCTATTACTGTGCGGCATTTCGGCTTTAGCTCGTTAAATGTCTCCCGAATCGTTTATGTAATCGAAGAGCATGGCGCTCGGGAAAGATTCGGTTTTGCCTATGGAACACTTCCCGGACATGTCGAACAGGGTGAAGAAAGGTTTAGTGTGGAATATCATCCTGTCGACAATTCTGTCTGGTACGACCTGTTTGCTTTTTCCCGGCCGCGCCACATTCTCGCGAGACTCGGGTACCCGATTAGCCGCCATTTGCAAAAACGATTCGGCAGAGATTCGCTGAAAGCGATGGAGAGGGCTGTAAACCAATGAACATTCTGATTCTGAATCACGACGACGTTGTTCAGCTACTGCCGATGACGGAATGTATTGAAGTCATGTCCGAGGCGTTGAGTGCGTTGGCTCGCGGCGAGGTTTCCCAGCCACTCCGGACTATCCTAAAACCGTCAGAGGTTAAGGGCGTGCTGGCCATGATGCCGGCGTTTCGCGCGGGCGACAAACCGATGTTTGGCTTGAAAGCGATTTGTGTCTTCCCCGGTAACACCGCTATTGGCAAAGATGCTCACCAGGGTGGCGTGCTGCTTTTCAGTGGCGAGACAGGAGAGCCATTGGCAATGGTTAACGCTTCCGCGATTACTTCGATTCGCACTGCAGCAGTGAGCGCTGTTGCCACGCGCTCGCTGGCGCGGGACGACGCGAGCGAGCTGGCAATTATTGGAGCGGGCATCCAGGCGCGTTCGCATCTGCAAGCAATGGCGTGTGTGCGTTCAATCAGGCGCGCCCGGATTGCCAGTTCGCGTTTTGATCGCGCTCGCCAGTTCACCAATGAGATGCAACCACGATTCACGTTTCCGATTGAAGCTGTTGCGACGCCGGAAGCAGCGGTCCGCGACGCCGATTTGATCGTAACGGCCACCACGTCGAGCGAACCGGTTATCCGTCACGAGTGGATTTTACCTGGCGCGCACATCAATGCCATTGGAACTTACTCGCCGGCGGCGCGAGAGCTTGATTCAGCCACGGTGGCGGCAGCGAGTTTATTCGTCGATCGACGCGAGTCGGCTTTGAATGAAGCTGGAGATTACTTGATTGCAGCAAAGGAAGGCGTCATCGGTCCCGAACACATTCTGGCAGAGCTTGGTGAAGTCCTGATCGGCGCCGAGGTTGGCCGCACTTCACCCGACGAGATCACAGTCTTCAAATCACTTGGTCTGGCGATCGAAGACCTCACTGCCGCGGAGCATGTCTATCAAAAGGCTCAGCAGCAAAGCACCGGGACCTGGGTTGAATTTTGATCGAGCGGCCAACTCATTTCGTCAGCGTTATCGTGGGCAAACCTGCCGCGCCCAGCTCCTGATTTAGCGCCACAATATCCTGGGTCCTTATGAGTTGCCAACGCTCTTGAAGTGCACGCGACTCTTCGCGGACGACGGGGACCGCGGCGGCGGCTGCCGGCGTCGGCGCGGCGTCCACGTCCTCAAACAAATTGAAGAGTGTCCTCACTCTGCCCGTCACCGAAGCGATGGTCGGTTTCGCATTGGCTGCGGCCGCGCCACCCGCGGGCGGTCCGCCGCCTGCCAGTGCCTGAAGTTTCTCGCCCAGGGCATCGATATGCTTCTTTAAATCCTCCGAAGCTCGCGGCCGCAAATCAGTAAGTTGACCCCGGATGACCTTGACCGTTTCTGACATTGCGCTGAGGGTCACCCACTCGTCATAAACCTGCTTCGAAAGTTTGAATTGCTCGGCGAGGTCGGCAGTCGAGGCTTTAACTCTCGGATCCATCTGCAAGGTTAAAGTTTGCGTGTAGCTCTTTCCACCGGCCGTAAGCACGACCGTGTACTTGCCCGGCATGGCCCAGGGTGAAGTCGCGGCCGGCGCTGTGTTCCGATAGACAGCAGCAATCGGATATTGCGGCTGGACACCCGGGACGGGCGCGTAATGCAGGTCCCAAAGAAAGCGATGCAGGCCCGGTTCGTCCGCGAGTTTCTCCGGCGGCCTGACCCAGTAAGGCGGAATCGCCAGCATCGGATCGGGAGTAGGGATCGGATCAGCACTCGAATAGCGACGCACGACTACGCCGTTTTCGTCCTTAATTTCAAGCTTGACCTCGCCCGATGTGGACGTGCCGATGTAGTAATCAATCATCGCGCCATCCGGCGGGTTTTCTCCGGCCGAAACATCCGGCGGCAGAGGCGTGTCGGGATTCATGTTCCAGCGTACTCGCACCGCGGGTTGCGACCGGAACAGCAAGGCAGCCGCGGAATTTATCGACGACTGCAACTGACGTAGCGGAGTAATGTTGTCGAGAATCCAGAAGCCTCGGCCGTGTGTTGCCACACACAAATCGTCGCCCTTGATAATCAAATCGCGCACAGAACTGGCCGCCATGTTAAGTCGGAGCGACTGCCAATGATCGCCGTCATCGAACGAGACATAGACGGTGCGTTCTGTGCCCGCGAACAGCAGACCTTTTCTTTCCGTGTCTTCGCGCACGACGTCGGTGTTTTCGTTCGCGGGAATGCCGTTCGTGACCTCGGTCCAGTTGGCGCCACCATCGCGCGTGCGATAGATATGCGGCCGCAGGTCATCCAACCGCAGCGTATTGACTGCCGCGTACGCAGTATTCTTATCGAAATGACTCGCATCGAGAATGGAAACCTTTTGCCACGGCTTCAGTTGTTTCGGGGTTACCTCTGTCCAGTGCGCGCCGCCGTCGGTGGTTCGGTGAATTAAGCCGTCATCAGTGCCTGCCCAAATCAGGTTGATATCCAGCGGCGACGGCGCGACCGCATAGATCACTCCGCGTTGTGTCGGCTGTGCAGTGGGTTGCGAGCGATACTTGCCGATGCTCTCCGGGATCTCAAAAGTTTTGCGCGTCAGATCGGGGCTGATTTGATCCCAATTTCGCCCGCTGTCCTTCGTCTTCCATAAAGTGTTAGCCGCGAAGTAGAGCACATGCGGATCGATGGGCGAGAATACTATCGGCTGTGTTCGCAGTAGGCGAAAATCCGGAGCACGAAATGGTTTCGGCAGAATGTTCTGTGCCTGGGCGGTGCGACGATCGTAACGGGTCAGCTTTCCGCCATACACAATGTCCGCGTCAAGTGGATCGGGCACGACGTAGCCGTATTCTTCAGCGCCTACCGGATGCCATTCCCGAAAGGTTATCTCGCCGTCGTTGCCGCGGCTGGCGACGCAGGCCGAGCCGCTCTCCTGTTGGCCGCTGCACAATCGATAGGGAAAGGCGTTGTCGGCATTGACGTGATAGAGCTGTGCGGTTGATTGGTTGTACCAACTGCTAAAAGATTTGCCGCCGTTCACGGTGATGACCGCTCCTTGATCGCTGGCCAGCAAAATAACGTCCGGGTTGTTTGGGTTGATCCAGACGTTCTGGTAGTCGTCGCCTCCCGGCGCACCGCGGAACGCCGCCCAGGTCTTACCGCCGTCAGTGGACTTCCAACTGACCGTGCTGGCTATATAAATCACATCGGGATTCTTTGGATCGAAGCGCGGAACAGAGAGATCGCCGCCACCGATTCGGCCCGCTGGCCTGGGATCCTTTGTGGCTATCGTCCAGTTGTCGCCACCATTATCCGTTCGAAAGAGGTTGACGCCGGTCGGCGTTCCCACTGAGGCGAACAGCCGATTCGGCGAACTTGGAGCAATCGCCAGGTTGGCTTGAATGATTCCTTCCGGAAGTCCGCCCTTCAACTGTGTCCAAGTCTTGCCGTTGTCAGTTGATTTGAAAATGCCGCCGCCGGTTCCGTTCCACACCGCGTTCTCCCATGGACCCTGGCGCGCTTCCCAAAGCGCCGCGTATGCGACGTCGGGGTTCGAGGGATTAATTAACACGTCAGCTCCGCCCGTGTTCTCGTCCTTGTACAGGACCTTCTCGAAGTTCTGGCCACCGTCCGTCGAGCGAAAGATACCGCGCTCTTCATTCGGCCCATAAGGATGACCGGCCACCGCCACCAGAATGCGATTCGGATCGCGCGGATCGATGGCAATCTGTGGAATCTGCTGGCCTTCGCGAAGTCCCAGATGCGTCCAGGTCTTACCCCCGTCGCTTGATCGGTAGATACCATCGCCGACCGACAGATCGGGACGCTGCAAACCTTCACCGCTGCCGGCATAAATGATGTTTGGATCAGAGGGCGCGACGGCAATCGAACCCACAGAGCCAGTAGGTTGATCCTCGAAGATGGCCGTCCAGGTGCGGCCATAGTCAGTTGTTTTCCAGACGCCGCCATTGACTTGTGCCATATAAAAAAGATTTGGTTGCTGCGGAACGCCGGCCACCGCCCGCACGCGGCCGCCGCGAAACGGGCCGATGTTGCGCCAATGGAGTGACTTGAAGAGATCGGGATTGAATTGCTGCGCGATGGCCGGCGCACAGATCGCGATCAGAAAAACAAAAGCGAGCGCCGCCGCGATTCGGCTTCGCTTTGAATTGGACAAATGTCTAGTCATGATCCGCAAACCTTCGTTGTGAATAACAGTATGGTAAAACTCAGTGTTAAGACTGGAAATGCCGCAGTCGAACCCGGAATGCTCGTAACCGTCTGTTTGTAGATCTAACCTATCCGCCGGCAATGAATGGCCGGGATTGAACAATGTAAATCTGGCCCTTCATGTAAGCCCATTCGATGTCTTGATCTTTCCCGCCAAAGACACGCTTGATGTTTGTGGCCGCGGCAGCCAGGCGGCGAATCACTTCATCGCTTAGCACAACGCGCTCCCCGCTAATGGGAATTTCCTTGACCCCGCCATGTTCGTCAAATGTCAGCAGGCTGTCTTCCTCCGAACGGGTGAGCACCTGCACGGCGCTGGCGCGCGGGCGAAATACGACCTGCTCGGCAATCCTCTGCCCTTCCACAACCTTGATTCCCAAACCGCGCTTGGCGCTGATGTAGATGGCGTCTTTGTCTTCTCGATTGTAAGGATCGGCGGTAATCATCACGCCCGAACTTTCGGAGTTGATGCCTTCCTGAATCAGCACCGCCATGTAGATTTCCGTGTGGGGTACGCCGGCGCGCTCGCGCGCTTCATAGGCTTCAAAGTTCCAGACCGACGCCCAGACGGTCTTGAGCGCCTCGATGATCTGTTCGTCAGTGCGAGCATTGGGGACGGTGCTGTATAGACCGGCGCCACTAAAGTTAGGCAAGTCTTCGCTGTTGGTCGAGCTGCGCGCGAACACTCCCCTTCCAGGAAACTCAGCATGCAGACGCCGCAGCACCTCAGCTCTCAATTGCGGGTTCACGGCTCCCTTCTGAAATCGTTCGCGCATTTTCGTGAGGTAGCCACGCCGATAGGCGGGATCGTGAACAAACTTTTGGTCGTTCAGCATTTCGCCGATCGCGTCATCCAGTTTGTTTTCTTTCAGGAACTGGTCGTAATAGAAGAAAGGGACGGTGAAGCCAGGCGGCACCGTAACGCCGAGCAAACGCGCATGGATTAGCTCGCCAAGATTTGCGGACTTGGCGCCGTAGGCGATGCTCGAGGCGGCGCGTTGCTCGTTTAGATTTGCCAGCCGCCTGACGGAGAGGTCAGACCGCGGCTTCATCACATCCAGTCGCTCTTTCAGTCTTTTCAGATACTCATCCAGCGCATTGTTGTCGGCGCGCTTAATCGAGTAATTGTCGCGGCGCGCATCGAACTCGACCCACCAACCGTTATACTGCCTAAAAAGCTCCTGCGCGTTCTTGATGTAGACGTTCGGTATGCCCCAACCTTTGGCCAGCAAATTGATGTGCGACAGCGGCGTCGAAGGTTTGGTGGTAATAATCCCCGCGACGGGCGGTAGTTGTACCGGCACTTCGTCCAGTACCAGAATTTCGTTGTAGCCGATCTCGACGTGCTCATCGAGTTTCGGAATGATGTGAATCCGGCCCAGGCCCTTGGCGACGTTCAGCGCCTGATATTCCTGCTCCTTTGAAATATCGGTCTGCAGAATCCGCTGCAAGGCGGCGATGTTGACTGAGTCATTATCCTGCCTGGAAGAGTTTGGCTTGAAAGCAACTGGCGTGAAAAATGACGCATTGATGATCTCGGACGCGAGCTTGATCTGATCGGGAGGAATCAGATCGCCTTCCCAGAATTCAAAAGTCCAACGTCGCACCGGAGTCTGATATGCGACCGTGCCCAGAATAAAACGACGGTTAGGCTTCAGATAGTTGTTTTCAAAAAACTGCTGGCCGCGCTCAAGAGACAGATAGGTGCCATTAACGAAATCCTTATGAAATTTGTAGCGCTTGGTGTCGATATAATAGATGCGATTACGATTCTGGCGATCGATTACAAACAATACGTGCGGTAGAGCGTAAGGGGTGTTGGCGTCGTAAACCACCGCCAGCGAATCGAATTCCGCGCGCGAGTGGATTGCCGACAGAGATCTGGGCGGTTCCGGCGGACCGCCGGCAGGTTTTTGCGCCGACCCGCTGCCGATCGCCAATAAACAGAACGCCCCAGACAACAGCCATCGGCGCGGATATGACTTGTAAGTATACCGGGCCGTCATGGTGTTGCTGCTATGCCTGTTCCCTGAGTAAAGCGTCACCTTCAGTCTGGAGCAATTCTATCAGATCGTCGACGTGCCGGCGCTCAGTCAGATAACTGTTAATGTTCACGCGCAGCGCGCGCCGGCCGTGGAGGATCGTCGAGGGAAAGAAAGCCTGGCCGCTTTTTTCAATACGTTGCTGCAAGCGCGACTGAATTCGATCCTGCTCCTCGGGCTGGAGTGCGCGCACCGTTTCAGGTAAATAACGGAAGCAACAGACCGCGGTTTCAATCTGGCCAACCCCTTCAAAGTCCGGCAACTCGTCCAAACGCGCCGCCAGATGCTCCGTCAACTCGATATGGCGCTCGACCGTTTCGCCATAGCCGCGCCGGCCCATGAACTTGAAAGCCATCCAGAGTTTCAGCGCGTTGAAGCGCCGCGTGCCCATCTGTCCATAGCGGAAGAAATCGTACTGCACATCGGCGCCGCCGCGATCCTCGTTGAGATATTCCGGCGTAATGTCGAACGAGTCCCGCAAGACTCCGCCACCATCTCTCACAAAGGTCGCGCCGCAGGCAAACGGCACGAACATCCACTTGTGCGGATCAAAGGTTATCGAGTTCGCCAATTCAATTCCCCGCAGCTTGTCTTTGTGTTGATTTGAGAAAGCCAAACCACCTCCGTACGCCGCATCCACGTGAAACCAGCATTTGTTCTCTTCGGCGATGCGGGCAAGTTCAGGCAGCGGGTCGATCACGCCCGTCGAAGTTGCGCCGGCCATGCCTACGATACAGCAAGGGATGCGGCCTTCGTGTCTATCCTTTTCGATTGCCTCGCGAAGTGAATCCAGGCGAATGTGAAAGCACTCATCGGTATCGATCTTCCGCAAACTCTTGCGGCCAAGTCCCAGAATGTCGACGCTTTTCTCGAGAGAAAAGTGGCACTGCTCCGAAGCGTAGACGGTCAGGTCGCCTCCCGCGGCGCGCACACCAACTTGGCAAATCTTCCGCGCGGCTCGGTCGCGCGCGCACTTCAATGCGATCAGATTGGCTTCTGAACCGCCGCTGGCGAGCGTGCCAAAAGCCTCGGGTCCGTAACCGATCAACTCGCAAAGCCAGCGAATCACTTGCGCTTCCATCAACGCGGAAGTGGGACCATTGCGCCACGCTCCCGCGTTCTGGTTCAAAGCAGAGCAGAGCGCGTCGGCCCAGACGCCGATCGCCAGGGGTGTCGGATTGAACTGGCCAAAGTAGCGGGGGCTGGGAATCTGCATCGCGTGTGGCGCTACGTCGCGCTCGAAGCGGACCAGGATCTCTTCGGCGGACATTCCTTCCACCGGCAATGGCTCTGCGAAAATCCGTTCGAGGTCCGCCGGCGTCGCCGTTGAAGTCACCGGCGCCGAATCCAGCCGGCCGGCAAGTTCGCTGATCAATTTAGTGACAGCCTGGCCCAGAAACTCATGCTGCTTCTTTAAGGATTCGCTGTTCATGTTATCTTCGAACTGTCAGAACGATTTTCGCCGCTAGTGTAGACAGAAGACGCCGGGAAATGCCAACGTCAACTGAAAGATTGAGTCAAGCGCTCAATGACAACGCTCCGGAGTTTGGGATTAAGCTGCGACCGGAGCACGTAAGAGGATTAAGTGACTATTACCAACTCCTGCTCAAATGGAACAGCACGCTGCATCTGGTCGCGCCTTGTTCGCCGGAAGAATTTGCGACGCGTCACATTCTGGAATCGCTCTTTCTGCTGCCGCATCTGCCGCGAAATGCGCTCATAGCCGACATCGGCTCAGGCGCAGGTCTGCCCATCGTTCCGTGCCTCATAGTTCGCGACGACCTGCGCGCGACCCTGATCGAATCATCCCAAAAGAAAGCCGTCTTTCTGCACGAAGCCCTGCGTTGCGCGCCCAGTCGCGAGGCCGCTCGCGTTATCGTTGCGCGCTTTGAAAAAACAGTTGTGCCTCTGGCTGATTTCGTTACCTGCCGTGCTTTGGATAAGTTTCAGCAGCTGCTGCCGACAATGATTGACTGGGCGCCCGATGAAAGTGAGCTGTTGCTGTTTGCCGGCGTGAATCTGCGTAAGCAAGTAGAGGCGCTAATTCCGTCGGCCAGGGTTTATCCCATACCAAAGTCCGAGCGACGCTTCTTGATTCGTGGGCGAAAGATCTGATTGACGTCTGTCACGATCACACCAATCGCAATTTTCGCAGACTCGCCAATTTTGCTCCATTGAGCTCGCCTGATCGATATCGCTCGATAACGGGACTCGTTTCTGGAAGGAGAATTTGATTATTGGTTTCTCCCTTTTACAGTTTTGTCGTAGGCGGTGGCCGAGCTGGCCTTGAGAGCAGCTTAGCTGCAATGAACCGCACTTCAGTCCGAGTCACGAAGGAAAGGTTAAGAAATACTGATGCAGTTACTAACCAAAGTCAGCCTGGGCTTGGCCCTCTTATTTGCCGTGATCGCGTTCGCGCCGGCGGCCAAGGCAGACCCTCTTATGATCCAATCCGGCGGATTTTCGCTGAGTAATTTGGGAAATAGCGGAGCCGGCATCACCGGCCTGGATGCTCTGTTAGGGGCGACCGCGTCTAGTACGCATAGCCTCAACGGCGCCGGTAGCTTCATCGCGTTGCTGAATCCGCTGACTTTTACCACAGGCTTTACCGGAGATGGATCGGGCGGACCGCATGCGTTCACCTTTTCACAGTTATTGACCATCAACGGACAGACCCAAACCCTCGACATGGCAGGGAGCATTGACATCTCACATCTGGTTGATTCCGTACACATCATTGCGTCGGCGCCGCTGACCTTTAACTTCGGAACCTTTTCAGTTGATGTGCGGGTTCTGCCGGCGGACATAGACGGGTGGGGCCCGGGAGTTTTCTCGGATCAATTGAAGGCTGAATTCACTGTCACCAGCGAATGTAGTGGGCTGGTACCCGAACCGGCTACGCTCAGTTTGCTGGGATTGGGTTTGGCGAGTGTGGCCGCGAAGTACCGGCGGCGGCGTAAGCAATAAGCGCCTTACGCGTCGCACTATTTCACGGTCACGGCAATCACTTGCTGCCCGGTAATCACAAAGTCAGCGGGCGACAGCTCCCTTTCATAAAGCTGCGAGAGTGTCATCGGCGTGTAACCACCTGAGCTGCGCTCGTTATTCAGAGTGGCCACCATCGACGGCGGCAGGTTTGGCAGCTCGCTGCTTCCGATCACCACGCCCGGAGCTGGTCTAAGCAGCCTCAAATACAAGCGATCGTTCTTCTTGATCCTATTAATGGCGCCCACCAATTGGCCCAGGTCGCGCGGAACGAACACTCTCGCCGCGGACGATTCCTGCAAGGTCGCCCCATCACCAACCATGATCATTAGCTGACCCGACGGTGCGTCCGCCGGTATCTGGACGGGTATCCGTTCAACGAATTGCTTTCCGGAATCAGTGCGGACGTAAGCCTGAATCTCGACGTTCTCTCCGCGCCCGACTTCGGTCCGATCCAGCGAGATCCGCTCCAGGGTGGCCGCATGTTTTTCTTCACTGGTGGTGATGTCCAGCACGATGCCCTTGATATTTACATCATCAAACCCACTGCTTAAGAGGGCAGCGACCGGAGTGGCAATCGATCCCGCGGCCGTCATGGCCGCGTTCCCCGAAGAGAAGCGACGCTGGAGGGCAATCGGTTCATGGCCGTCGACTGAGATCGAGCCGTCGACGGTGACTGTGGCTTCACCTACGGAGCGTTCGCGCGTGGCGATGCTGTTAAAGACCGTAATGTTGAGCAGGAGCGGCGTGAGAAATTCATCGCTCACGATCTCATAGGAAAACTGCTCGACACTATCGCGGCTGGTGTGCAGATTGAGCTTTACCGGAATCATCCGGGCCGCACGGCCCAACTGGCCAAGAATGCCCGTGGCCCGGTCCTGAGAGATCGATCCGACCATTCGTCCCGGCACCGCGAGCTTGAATGAATTGAAGGCGTTCGGAATAACGGTCACGACCGAACTTTCCGTCATTGGCATGTCGGACGAGCCCAGGCTCAGAAACGGGTGGCCAAACGCATAGATGCGATCCCCATCGCGAAATGTGACGGTGCCCGATGCGGCGATCGAATAGTCTCCACGAGTAAGCTGAACGGTTACGGAATCCCCCGGCGCCAGGGTCTTATCATCGAAAGGCTCGAGCGGCGTAATCATGCCAGCGCCGCCAACTCCGGAAACCGGCAGTAGCCCGGCGTTGGTCAGTTCAGAGGAAAACAATGAAAGGCTTTCCTGTCGGATTCCACTGAAAACAACCGGCGTGGCGATCGGTTGAATCTGTTGGCCCATAAGCTGGGCCAGCGGCGATCCCGCAGCCACCGAAGCAATCAGCGAGGTCGGGCCGAACGCCGGTTTGGGCAGCGGTCGCTTCCACTCGGTACTCGCCATTTCCTTAAAAGACACTGCGCGAGCTTCACCACTTCCTTTAGGCTTGCCCTTTCCCGGTTCAAACACCTCAATCATCTGTGAGATAGGCGTGATGCCGCAGATTGGTTCTTTCGAGAACGGAAAGCTATAAGCAATGGCCCCTACCAGCCGATCGTCGATAAAGACGGGCGAGCCTGACATGCCGGCAAAGACGCCAGTCCTATCAACACCGGGGCCGCTGAGTTTTGCGATGATAGTGCTCTGACGCGGGCCGGTAAAACCGGGCAACAGGCCCAGAATCTCAACCGCGAATTCCTGCGACGCGCTGCCGGCAAAAACCGTGCGGGCCACGCCCTTCATGCCCGGCCGGACGTCTTCCAAAGGAAAAAGGGCGCTGTTCGAGTCGATGGCTTTGGCTGTGGTTTTCACAACTTTTCCCTGACCCGACGCTATGATTGAGACGCTCAGAAAAGTGACCGCGGTGAGAACCAGAGGAATGATTTGTTTGATTGACTTCATCTTTTTCGTACTTTCGCGAGGCAATAATTCGGCGCTATCCACGCCCGTTTCATCAGTCACTATAGCCCAACTTTCGGTAAAGTAATAGCATTGGTTTTGCTGAAAGCTATGTTGGATGTCGAAGGCTTCATTCTGGTTGGCGGCGCCTCGAGTCGCATGGGTTCGGACAAGGCGCAGCTAATGTTCGGCACGCAGACCGGGGTTCAGCGAATAGCGGCTGAACTGACCGGGCTCACCAATCGGGTGCGGGTGGTAGGATCACGCGGCAAACCTGAGGACTGTGGTTTCGAGAATGTACCGGATGTGCTCGAACATTGGGGAGCGCTGGGGGGAATTCATTCTGCCCTCGCGGCCTGTCAGACGACCTGGGCATTCGTAATAGCCTGCGATCTGCCGCTGGTTACGAGCGAACTCTTGTCCAGAATGTGGCAATTGAACAACGACAAGCTTGATGCGATTGTCCCGATTCAACCTGACGGCCGGCCGCAACCTCTCTGTGCTGTCTATCGGCGCGAAGTCAACTCTGACGAAGCGGCGCGACTGATAGCGACCGGCGAGCACGCTCCGCGCGGGTTGCTGGCGCAGGTCCGAACGCGCTGGGTCGAACCTCAAGAACTGGCTGACCTACCCGGCGCCGAATATTTCTTTCTGAATGTAAACACTCCCACCGACTATGAACTCGCTAAGCAGATTCTCGAAAGAAGAATCAGCGGGAGAGCGCAGAACCGCTCGCTTTAGTGAGCGTCTGAGGGCGAATCGCGAACTGCGAACGGCCCGGCAAAAGACAATCGGGGCGCAGGTTGCTACCGCTTAACCTTCTTACTGGTTATAATCCGGCTCAGCATGTCACCTCGGCACAGAGCGGTACGGAGAATGGTCAAAGCTTTTCTGCCCATCGTCTTTGTTGTCCTGGTGGCTGTTGCGGCCGTTACAGTCTGGATCGTCCGCGGCGTTACCCGCCCACCGCGAGCGCGGTATCTCGTCACCCCGCAAACGTTCTCGCAGGTTACCGGCCCAGTCCTGAACGCAAACGATGTCACCTGGCCCAACCATGACCGAACCACGGCGCGTGGCTGGTTGATTCGCGGCGCCGAAGGCGCGCCGGCAGTGATCCTTTTGCATGGATACGGCGCTGACCGATCGTGGCTGTTGAATCTGGCGGTGAAGCTTAACGAGACAACCAACTTCACCGTGCTCTGGCCCGACCTGCGTGGTCACGGAGAGAATCCTCCAGTCAATTGGACTTTGTTCGGAACCGTTGAGGGCGACGACGCGACGGCCGCGATTGAATATCTTCGCAGTCTAAAGAGTCCCGCCGGTAAGCCCCAGGTCGGCGGGTCGATCGGATTCTACGGAACCGAACTGGGCGCCTATGTAGCTCTTGATGCCGCCAGACGTTCTCCGGAAGTACGCGCCCTGGCGATGGATTCTGCTCCGGCGTCGCCTGATGATTTGATTCGCGCAGCCGCCGACGGCAAGGCCGGAATGAATAATGGGCTGCTGCAGCATTTGGCGCGCCTGGGCGTCAGAATTTATGCGCTCGGAAAGTATCAAGCCACTTCATCGTGCGACCTGGCGCATTCCTTACGTGTTCCACGGGTGCTGTTGCTGACTGGCCCAGAAGGCGATCCCTGGCGCCTCTCAACAATCGAACTAGGCAAATGCTTTAGCGGTACCGTGGAAATGAAAAAGGACCTCAGCCTGACAGGATTGAATCTTCCCAACGCAACCGGTCAACAGGAAGAAACCTACGACCGCCCGGTGATCGAGTTTTTCGATAAGGCGCTGCGCTGAATTACTTCCTAATGCCGTTGCCGGCACACACGCTCCAGATGGCTCTCCTTTAGCCTGGCAGACCGCAACAAAATTAGAAACTGATCTCCACTTCGCGACAACTCCCAGTCGCAAGGCTTCCTGCTAAAGTCCGCCCGCCTTAATCGTCGCCCTTTCCTGTCGCAGTTCAATGAAGTTGGTTTTACAGGTGCTAACTCCTTCCGAGCCTCTGTGGTCTCCCGCATACTCGCCAGTTAGCCTCTTGATCGAGGGTCATCAAAGCGTTCGTTTACTGTCTCATCGCGGAGGCCCGATGATGCGCGAACCAGCCCGCGGAAAAACAGGACACAGATCAATCAAGGGCAAGTCTGTATCGGCATGCTTCCGCGCTTTGGCAGTGGCCTGGCCTCCTTTTCTACGGCTTGATTGCCCTGGAAGAATCGGGAATTAACGAGCCGAACAAAGTTGTTAAGTAGAAGGAGAGCGTCATGGCAAGGAAAGAGAAGAAGGTTTTCCGGGCGAGCCTGGTAGCGGCTTTAACGTTACTGAGCGCGCTGGCTTTTGTTGCCGGGCGGTCGCGAAGCGCTGCCGTGAGTCATGGCGCAATGCCAAGCGCGCCGAGCGCGCGCAGCGCTGCTCTTGAAACATCCTATCCGGCTTTCACGCTCATTAGCTCGCGCACGGTTACGCTCACAAATGGCCAAACCCTCCGACGGTCGCAGGTGCAACGCTCTCAGCGATCAGATGGGATTTATAAGCTGGTACAAACGTTTTACCCCGTGGATGGCGGCAAGGAACGGCTGCAAACCTATTTCGGTTTCATCGGCCTCGGTGTCTTTCGACTCGATGAAGCGGGCCGGCGGCTCATTTTCAAAGGACCGCTAATCGAAGAGTCGATTGGAGACATTGAACAATTTCTACGCGCCAATCCGGCGTTCGCGGGCGAGGAATCGGTTGCCGGAATCAGGACCATCGTCTGGCGACAACCGGGCGAGGATGGGCCGGAAGATTTCTTCGAAGAACATCGCGCACCGTCGTTGGGAGGATTAGTGATTAAGACGGTAAGAGTCTCGGGGCGTGAGCGTGAAGTCTTTGAGCCGACTGCAATCCAGATGGGCGAGCCTCCGGCCAATCTCTTTAGCGAATTGCTTTCGTATCCGTCCGACTACTCATTCTATGAGCGGCGCGTACAGGAAGTGGAAAAGCACAACGAGCCTGACGCGGCTTTCATGCGCCAGTTGCTGGAGCGTATGCGCCGGGTCAGGCCCTAAGAGCGGCCGTATCGCTGAGCAGCCGTATCGCTTAATTAAGAGCCGCTATTTTGTCTCAGCATTCAGACTCAATTTCATGAGGAGTTGTCATGAAGAGAGTGACTTCCACATATTTTAGATTTGCCTTTTTCGCTTTCTCCGCGCTGTTTGCATGCGCCTCGGTTTTGGTCACGCCGGCCTTTGCTCAGGACAAGCGCTACACTGAAAACGGCCCCGACTTGAGTCTGAGGTCTGAGGCGCGCGTCGATCCTTCGACCCTGGGAATGTCGGTAGAGATACCTCTGGGCGGCGGACCCGGGCGCGCGGGAACGAACGCGTGGTCGACCTTACACTATCAGTCAAAGCAGTGGCGCATGAAATATGGCGGCGGCTGGCGGACCTATACGAGCTATCACACCAAGGCGTTTCCGTTATATTCAGAGAATGCCGCGGCCGGCTGGACCAGCAGCCTTGACGTTCCGTGGATCGAATACACGGGCCGCGACCAGCGATACGATGAAAACGGCTTTCCGCTCAGCGACGATCCGCAGGTGGAAAACTACGAGGCTTGCTACATTTTGCGCATCCATCTGCATTTGGCCGACGGTTCCAGCCACGAGTTGCGCCAGTCAGACACGCCTCAATGTTTTGGCATCACCGACCCGCCGCCGAATTTTACCGGCAGCTTCTACTCAACCGATGGATCGAGGATGCGTTTCGACGCCGACGCCGGCGTGCTCTATCTTCCGGATGGTGGGCGTTACCTCTTCGGTGCTGAGCAGACGCTCACCCGTTATAACAATGTGGACAAGACTGCGCGCTGGGCGACGCAGTACATCGATCGCAACGGCAACACGCTTAATTACGCGTTCAGTGCAGTGACCGACAGCATGGGCCGCACTTACAATAATCCGCTGGCGAACAATCCGACTGCCGGCGATCAAATCTACACCGTGCCTGGTTTTGGAGCTCAAAACATTACCTACACCCTGCGTTGGAGGAACCTGGCTGACGTATTGACCGCTGGGACGTTGAGTTACACCTCCAATTACAAGTGTCTGGGGCCAAACCAGTATCAAGCAGTTTCGCCTTACCTCTACACCACGAGTTCTTTCACACACATCTGCGCCGACTCCCTGGTCTTCAATCCGGTAGTACTGGCGGAAGTGGTGCTGCCCAACGGGCAGTCGTATCAATTCAAATACAATATTTACGGAGAGATCGACCGGATCACTTATCCGACCGGGGGCTATGAACGTTTCCGTTACGACCATGTGTCGCCGCTCGGCGATAGAAACGTGCATTACGGCCAGGCGAATCGGGGTGTGGTAGAGCGTTGGGTGAGCGCGAAAGGCGACGGTACTGACGAAACGCACTGGACGTACGCAGCGGACTATGCGGATCAATACGGCGCACCGCCCTACAAGGCGACGATGACCGCGCCGGACGGCACGCGCAGCGATCGCCTTTTGTATTACGGTGGGAGCCTCGCCACATTCGGTTTTGAGAACATCCTGGAGGGAATGGCTTACGACGAGCGGGTCTATAATGCGAGCAGCCAAATGCTGCGACGCTCGCTGACAGAGTGGCAAGTGTCGGGACCGCAGCCGGGTGGTTATTCGGGAGCCACTCGCGATCCCCGGGTGGGCAAAACCGTCAACCTCGTGCTCGACACCGGCGGAAATGCGCTCACCGGGACCACTACCATGTCATATGACGCCGATCTGAATGTCATCTCGACCAGCCACTACGATTACGCTTCGGTGGATTCCGCGACGGCGCAGACGGGGGCGATTGGTTCAATTCCTTTAGGGACGGTCGTGCGCACGGAAGAAACAACTTACCTGGTAAACGACACGGGTATTGATTCCGGCGTCCGGCAAAGCTATCGCAACCGCCAACTACTGGGACTGCCGACGTCGAGTCGCATCAAGAATGCCGGCGGAACGATCGTGGCCCAGTCGGCGATCAGTTATGACGAGGCAGCCTATCCGTTATTGACTTATGGCGGCGTCACCGGCTGGAGCGATCCGCAAACGTCTTATCGCGGCAACCCGACGACCGTCAGTCCGTGGCTGAACACCACGGGTTCGTATCTGCCCACTCACATTCAGTACGATCAGTGCGGCAGTGTGCGCAACACCTGGGACGCGAGCGGCAATCAATCTCAGATCGAATACTCGAGCACCTATGCTTACGCGTATCCGACACTGACAAGGACGCCGGTTCCTGACTCAAGCGGACAACATGGTTCCAGCACGGCGCTGGTATCGACCAGCGTCTATGATTACAACACCGGGCTGGTTACCTCGGTCACCGATCCCAACAATGTGACGACCACATTTGAATATAATGACGCCTTTAACCACCTGACCAGAACGGTGCGCGCGTCAGGCACTAGCGTCCAGAATCAAACCTCCGTGGCCTATGATTACCTTAATCACCTAATCACCACTACCACCGATCAGAACGGCTATAACGACGGCGCGCTCAAGAGCCAGATCCTCTACGACGGCCTGGGTCGCACGACGGAATCGCGACAGTATGAAGGCGGCACGAACTACATCGTCGTGCAGACGCAATACGACACGATGGGCCGCGCCTACAAGACTTCAAATCCGTTTCGACCGTGGCAAAGCGAAACTGCCGTCTGGACCACGAGTGTTTTCGATGCTCTTGGTCGTGTCCTTTCAGTAACCACGCCGGACAGCGCCGTGGTCACCAGCGCCTACAGCGGCAGCACCTCTGCGCCGGTAGGGACAGTGGTGACGGTGACTGATCAGGCAGGCAAATCGCGCAAGAGTGTCACCGATGGTCTGGGGCGGCTGACCACGGTTTACGAAGACCCGAGCAACTTGAATTACGCGACCAGCTACAGCTTTGACACGCTGAATAATCTGACGACGGTCACGCAAGGGAGCCAGACGCGCACTTTCGCTTATGATTCATTGAAGCGTCTGACGAGTGCATCGAATCCCGAGAGCGGCACGGTCAGTTACAGTTATGATAGTAACGGCAATCTAAGCAGCAAGACTGATGCGCGCAGCATCACGAGCAGCTTTACTTACGATGCACTGAACCGGGTGATCACCAGGAGCTACACGAATGATGGTGGAGTGACGCCGCCGGTAAACTACTATTACGATAATGCCAGTCTGCCTTCGGGAGCCCCC
>Ga0137394_10000201_pt1 | contig 41275 bp, 32 predicted proteins | sample czobulk116metaG_FD_108278 | JGI IMG/M metagenome (GOLD analysis project Ga0137394, IMG submission 108278) | Vadose zone soil microbial communities from Angelo Coast Range Reserve, California, USA - czobulk1.16 metaG | ecosystem: Environmental > Terrestrial > Soil > Vadose zone | place: USA... | reverse complement strand
TCCCGATGAGCCGCTGCGGATGGTTCTCAGCAGCGACCAAGGCACGATCGTGACGCGCAACGGCGGCGAGACGTGGAGTTCTTGGTACAACCAGCCAACCGCGCAGTTCTATCACGTGGTTACGGACAACCAGTTTCCGTACTGGGTGTACGGTGCGCAGCAGGACAGCGGTTCGGCGGCCACTCCGAGCCGCAGCAAGTACCGTTCGTTGAATTTTCATGATTGGCGGCCAATGGACGCGGGGGACGAAAATGGCTACATCGCGCCAGACCCGCTGAATCTGGGCGTGGTGTTCGGCGGCACTGTCGCGCGGCAGGACTTCGCGGACGAGCAGCTCCTGCAACTGCCGCCGACGCTCGCGCATCCCGGGGATTACCGGCGCACGTGGACGCTGCCACTTGTTTTTTCGCCGATCGATCCGCACGTGCTGTACTTCGGCTCGCAAGCTTTGTTTCGAACTGCGGACGGCGGCAGCTCCTGGCAAGTGATGAGTCCCGATCTGACGCGCGAAGATCCCGGAGTGCCGCCAAATCTGGATGCAGCGACAGCCGCGGATGCCCCGAAGGGCAAACGGCGCGGTGTGATTTACACGATTGGACCATCGTTTGTGCAGGCTGGAGAGATCTGGGCGGGCACGGATGATGGACAGGTCCAACTGACGCGAGACGAAGGGAAAACGTGGGAGAACGTTACGCCGCCGGATTTGTCGCCCTGGAGCAAGGTGACGCACATCGAAGCTTCGCATACCGATGCGGGGACGGCGTACGCCGCGGTGGACAGGCATCGGCTAGACGATTATGAGGCGTACCTCTACCGCACTCGGGACTTCGGAAAAACCTGGCAGCGCGTTTCCAACGGGATTCCGGAGGGAAGCTTTCTGAACTGTGTGCGGGAAGATCCTATTCGAAAAGGGCTTCTGTACGCCTGCACAGAGAAGGGAGTCTATGCTTCCTTCAATGACGGGGACGATTGGCAGTCCCTACAGCTGAATCTGCCGGTGACATCGGTGCGCGATCTGGTGGTGCATGAAAACGATTTGGTGGTTGCCACGTTCGGCCGCTCGTTTTGGATGCTGGACGACGTGACGCCGCTGCGGCAGATCGATTCGCACGTCGCCACCACCGATGTGTGGCTCTTTCGTCCGCAAACCGCCATCCGCATGCGGCCGGGTTCGGACCAAGGCACGCCGGTGCCGATGGATGAGACTTTGGCTGCGAACCCGCCGGAGGGCGCGGTGCTGGATTATTTCTTGAAGGACAAGCCTTCAGCACGCATCCAACTGGAAATCTTCGACTCGGAAGGAAAACTGGTGCGGCGATTCGCGAGCGATGACGTCTTGCACAAGACAAATCCAAACGACGTCCCCATGCAAGTCGAGTGGATTCGCGATCCGAAACCTCTCTTGGCTGAGGCGGGGATGCATCGATTCGTATGGGACCTTCATTACGCGCTGCCGAAGGGCGTGCGCAGCTCGTATTGGGGACCGGCCGGACCCTTGGCGGTGCCGGGCAACTACACAGTGAAGTTCACGGCAAAGGGCAAGAGCAGCACGCAACCCCTGACGATCAAGTTGGATCCGCGCGTAAAAACATCGCCGGACGTGCTTACAAGGCAGTTTGGATTGGCCTCGAAACTCGCAGCACGGTTGGGTGAAGTTTCGGCGGCATTGCAACAGGTCGGTGACCTGCGAAAGCAAATCGATGTACGCAAGAAGGACGCGGGCGGGAACAGCGAGCTTCTGACGGCTTTGCAGGAGCTGGAAAGGAGCGTTGAGTCGGCGGTGGAGCCCGATGGTGATGCCGATTTCATGTTGTTTGGACTCGCAGTTCCGGACAAGGAGCATGAACCTCTTCCCAAAGTCGTGTCTGCGCTCACCGGACTCCTGATCATTGTGGACGGCTCCGATATGGGGCCCGCTGCTGATGCTGCGGCCGCAAGCGTGAGATGGGAACAAGCTGCGCAGGAGACGCTGGCGCGATGGGCCTCGCTCCAAAAAGATGATCTGGCGGCCGTCAATGCTTTGCTCGAAAAAGCCAAAGTAAAGCCACTGGCTGTCGAGCAGAGTCCGGGGCCGCACTAGCCGAAATTTCTCGCAAAGAATGCTTCGGCCGGTGTCTCCGTCAGCAGTTGTCCCAAGAATCGTGAATTGGTTGCCAAGTAAGGGCGCGGCGTCCCGACAGGGCCGGGATAGGTGCTGCGCCCCTCTACAAGCAAGCGGCGATCCGGTGCAATCCGGGGCGGCGGCGAGGCCGCCTCTTTCTTGCTGCGTTTGCAGTTTTCGAGCGGCGCGAATTGAGGGACGGATTTGGTATGCTGCTCTAGGTGAGAAACATCCTTCGAATCGGATCTCTCTTTCTGATTGGGCTCCTCTGCGTGGTTCTATTGGGAGCGGTGATGGTCTCCCCGTTTCCAGCTCCCTCGCAGATCCAGCAACCCGCGGCCGGCGCAACGCCTTCGGCAAGTCCCTCCGCGACTTCTTCACAGGGAGGAGTATCGGGATCGGTGGCTTCCCCGTTTGGCGCGCAAGCTCAGCAAGCTGGGCTCAGCATAGTCGTGCTGGATCCGGCCCATGGTGGAACGGACCCGGGCGCCCGAGGCACAGGCGGCATCCGCGAGAGTGAGATCGTTCTGGATTTCGTGATTCAGGTTCGCCGCGCACTGGAGCTGCAAGGCTTTCAAGTGGTGCAGACGCGGCAGGGGAATGAGAATCCTTCGTTTGACGACCGCTCCGCAACCGCCAATGCGCAGCGCGGAGCGGTATTCGTATCTTTGCACATTTCATCGACAGGATTGCCGGGCACGGTGCGCGTCTACGTGAACTCTGATTTGCCGCCGGTTGCGGATTCGAATGGCTTGATCCCCTGGGATCGCGCGCAGGCGCCTTTTCTTGGACTGAGCAAGACATTTGGCGATCTTGTGCAGGGATTCCTGACGCAGCGTTTCAAAGGCTCGCCGGACGCCGCACAAACCGCCAGCGTGCGCCAGCTTCGAACTACAGCAGCGCCTGCCATTGCTGTCGAAATATCCAGTGTGACGGTGGAGGACCGCGCGGACTTGGACCGAATGGCGCCTGGTGTGGCAGATGCCGTTGCGCGCGGGGCAGCGGCTTTCAAGCCTTCCTACGTCGTTGCAAACTCGCCGGGAGCTCTGCCGTGACGCCGCGCTGGAAATTCTCGCTGATCGGCGGATTGGTTATCACCGTGCTTGCGGCAGCGATCTATTTTCCAATTCTCCGCAGACGGGTGAAGCGCGCTGCGAGGCTCCAGCAGCAGAGCCAAGAACAAGCGCGGCGCGAATTGACGCAACCGATTGCGATCAATCCGGGCGATCCCCGTGTGAAGACCAAACTCTTCTGGGCTTCAGACACCATCGATTCCACACTGGTGCCGGTAACGGTCGATCTGCCGCTTTCGAATGACCCGGTGCTGCGGTCGAAACAGGTTTTGAACACGCTCCTCGCAGGCCCCGTGGATGCGGAGCTGCGCACGCTGCCGCCGGACGCTTTGCTGCTTGCATTTTATCTCTTGCCGGACGGAACGGCGATGGCGGATTTTTCCGAGGCGCTGGCGACCTCCATCCCCTCCGGGATCGTAAGTGAGCAGTTGGCCGTGAATTCCATCACACGAACTCTGGAAGCTAACGTGCCGCAGGTGCAGCGGCTGAAAATCCTGATTCATGGGCAGGAAGTGGAAACGCTCGCGGGACATTTGGACTTGACAGGGACGTTTGTCGTCAATACCAAACCGTCTCAACCGCCGGCGGCCGACAAGGCGGCCGCTCCGGCTACCGGAACGTTGACACCAGACAAAGCCCCCGGCAAACTGGCGCAACCTGAGCACAAACCGTAGAATCCTTGGGCACGAAAGTGATGAGCGCAGGAGGAAGAGTGAGAGTCGACGGCCGAACCGCAGACCAGATGCGTCCCTTGAAAATTACTCCAGATTTTATTTCCACGGCCGAAGGCAGCGTGCTCATTGAGTTGGGAAATACTCGCGTGATCTGCACGGCTACCGTCGATGACGGCGTGCCCGGCTTTCTGAAGGGCAGCGGTAAGGGTTGGGTCACCAGTGAATATGGAATGCTGCCGCGCGCGACTGAAGAGCGCACGCCGCGCGAGGCAGCGCGGGGCAAACAGTCGGGTCGGACGCTGGAAATTCAACGCTTGATCGGCCGCTCGTTGCGCGCGGTGACGGATCAGGAAGCGCTGGGCGAGCGGACGGTATGGCTCGATTGCGACGTGATTCAGGCGGATGGGGGAACGCGCACGGCGTCGATCACCGGAGCGTTCGTCGCGCTGGCGCTGGCGTTCGAGCGCCTGGCCGCAGCGGGAATACTGAAGAGTTCGCCGCTGATCGACACCGTGGCGGCCACGAGCGTCGGCATTGTAGATGACCGCGCGCTGCTGGACCTTGCCTATGAAGAGGATTCGCGCGCCGAAGTGGATATGAACGTGGTCATGACCGGCAACGGGCATTTTGTCGAAATCCAGGCGACGGCGGAGGGACGCGCATTTTCCGGAAGCGAGATGCAAGACTTGCTGGCGCTCGCCGCCGCCGGGATTCGGCGCCTGACGGAAGAACAACGAGCCCTTCTGCCTTTGAAATTCAGTGCGCGTGCCCGCTAAGCTTTTTCTCGCCTCATCCAATGCGGGCAAGCTCGCCGAATATCGCGTGCTCGCGACAGCGTCCGCGGCTGCCCTGGTGGTTGATCTGGCTTTGCTACCGGATTTCGATGCGCTTCCCGTGTTTGAGGAAAACGCTCCAACGTTCGCCGAAAACGCAGCAGGCAAGGCGCTGCATTACTCGCGGCACGGGGATGGGCTGGTCTTCGCCGATGACTCGGGTCTGGTCGTGCCTGCTCTCGGCGGTGCGCCCGGAGTTCATTCCGCGAGGTACGCTGGGCCGCAAGCGACAAATTCGCAAAGGATTGAAAAACTCCTGGGCGAGATGCGCGGCAAGACCGGATCCGATCGTGCGGCGCATTTCGTTTGCGCGATTGCGCTGGCGGAACGCGGACGAGCCTTGGCGATCGTTACGGATCGTGTTAACGGGGAAATTCTGGACGCGCCGCGCGGATCAGGCGGATTTGGCTATGATCCGGTGTTCTACTTCCCTGCCCTCGAGAGAACATTTGCGGAGCTTCCTGCCGAAGAAAAAAATCAGCGCAGCCATCGTGGGAAGGCTTTCCGGAGATTGCTCGCGGCTCTTTCCTCCATGCTATAGTTTTGGCTCCCTATGGCCACGAAATCGAAGAAAAAATCATCGAAGAAGAAGAGATCTGCTCCGGCAAGATCAAGAGCGACGAGATCCGTGAAGACAGTCAAGGCTGCCAAGACGGCGCGTGCCGCAGGAACGGATCCCAAGCGCGTAGCGGCAATCCTCGCGAAACTGGATGAGGCGTACGGGAATGCGACGTGCGAGCTAAAGCACGAGAATGCATTTCAACTGCTGATCTCCACGATTCTTTCGGCTCAGTGCACGGACGTGCGCGTGAATCAGGTCGCGGAAACGCTCTATAAGAAATATTCGGATCCGAAGGCATTCGCGTATGCCACGCCAAGCGAGTTGGAACAGGACATCCGGCCAACGGGATTCTTCCGCAACAAGACAAAATCGGTGATGGGCGCGAGCAAGGCGATCATTGAAAAGTTTGGTGGGCAAGTACCGCGCACGATGGAAGAGATACTCAAGCTGCCGGGCGTCGCGCGAAAAACGGCGAACGTCGTGCTCGGCACGGCGTACGGAATCGCCAGCGGAGTGGTCGTGGATACGCACGTGTTGCGTCTTTCAAACCGCTTGGACTTGTCGCGCAATGAAGATCCGAAGAAGGTCGAACAGGACTTGATGAAGATCATTCCGCAGGAAAAGTGGATTCAGTTTTCACACCAACTGATCTGGCATGGGCGCCGGGTCTGCCACGCGCGCAAACCGAAATGCGTCGAGTGCAACATGGAATCGCTGTGCTACGCAAAAGACAAAACGATCTGAACTCAAAGATCGGCTCTCCGCGTGGTTGATGAGTCCACGCGAGAACATCTAGCGTGGATTCTTATCAGTCTTACACGGACGGAAGCCCGTTTGGAACCATTGGCAGGTTATTGAGGCGAATGCCGGTCGCGTCAAAGATGGCGTTGCCGATTGCGGGCGCCACAGCCATGATGGGTGTTTCGCCAGCTCCTGCCGAGGGGATGTCCTTGCGATCCAGTAGGATCGTTTCGATTTCCGGCACGTCACGGAATCTAGGCACGCGATAGGTTGCGAAATGCGGATTCTTAATGCGGCCGTTTTCGAACTCGATGGCCTCGAAGAGCGCCCCTCCCAGCCCCTGAATCATCGCGCCAACCACCTGGTTGCGCAAACCATCCGGGTTGACGATCGCGCCGCATTCGAACGCCTCGACCATGCGCACGACACGCGCGGCGCCCGATTTCTTGTCCCCTGCTACTTCAGCGAAGGTCGCGACGTAACTGCCCTTTTCGTAACCGCACGCGACTCCGAATCCTTGCCCCGCTTGCGTTTTCTTGCGCGGCCAGCCAAAGGACTTCGCGGCCGCCTCCAGCACCGCACGCAGACGCGGATCAGAAAGATTCCTCAAGCGGAAATCGAGGGGGTCCACGTTGGCCATGCGTCCCAACGCATCCATGTGCGTTTCGCGCGCAAAGTGATTCGCCGTCGCGGCAAGCCCGCGATACGAGCCGCTCCTCAGGATCAACGGCACTGGATGATATTCCGTTCGCTGATTTGCAACGACGTAGGGAGTCTCGATCCCAGACGCTCCGGAATGGTAGTTGTGAAAATCCCACGCCGTCAGCGTGCCGTCGCCAGAGATGCCGCTCTTGATCTCAATCACACCCGCCGGACGGAAATACGCCCACGTAAATTCTTCTTCGCGTGTCCAAGTCACTTTCACGGGACACCCGGCCGCACGCGCCAATCGTGCCGCCTCAATTGCCGCGTCGCTGGTGTGCTTGCCTCCGTACGCAGAGCCCGTATCCGGCACGATCACTCGCACGCTGCTCTCGGGAACGTGGAATAGATCCGCAAGCTCGTCGCGGTTGGCGAATGGCCGCTGCGTACCGGTCCACACGGTGAGTTTCCCCTCGGTCCACTGAGCGACGGCCGCGCGCGGCTCGAGCGGAGCATGCGCGATGTACGCCACGTTGTAGGTTGCGTCGAGCCGATGCGCCGCGTCTGTCAGTCCTTCTTCTACAGAACCTCTTTGCTTCCGGAAACGATCATCCGTCTTCGCAGCAGCATTCTGCTTGAGGTAGGAAAAGATCTCCTTGTCCGATATCTGCGGCACTTCCTTCCATTGAGCGTGAATCGCATCCAGCGCAGTCTGAGCCTGGTGCGCACTCGGCGCGGCTACGCCGACAAAGTCTCCATCGCGCACGACGAACACGCCAGTCATGGCCTTTGCCGCACTGTCATCGTAAGCCGTGAGCGTCGCGCCAAACGACGACGGGCGCAGCACTTTGCCGTGAAGCATCCCAGCCGGCCGAAGATCCGGTGTGTACTGATGGCGCCCGGTCACGAACGCGCGCCCGTCTACTTTCGGAATGGCTTTCCCGGCGATGGTCCATTGCGTTGCCGGAGTTATAGGATCTTCCGCAGGTAGATTCTGCGCGAGCGTCTTGCCGCGCGCGAGTTCCGCATACTTAAGCGAACGGCCCGATGCAGGATCGACGACCTTCCCTTCTGCTGCGAGCAATCCCGCCGACGCGACGTTCCACTCCTTCGCCGCCGCTTCGACAAGAATGTCGCGCGCCGCAGCCGCCCCCCGCCGCAACTGCGGCGTAATCGTCGGCGTCGTTCTGCTGCCAAAAGTCCCCGCGTCAAACGGCGTCAGGGCAGTATCGGCCATCACCATGCGAACGCTCTCAAACGGCACGCGCAATTCGTCCGCAATCGTCTGCGCCAGCTCCGTTCGAGCGTTCTGGCCGATCTCCGCCTTGCCCGTGAATCCGGTAACACCGCCGTCCTCGCCGATGTGCACCCACGCGTTGATGTCCTTTGGCCATTCTTCATTGTGGAAACTCCGATGCCCCGGCGCTGTCTCCTGCGCAGCAGTCGCATCTTTGGCAATCGCGAATACGGCAATTCCCGCGCCAAGAATCTTAAAAAAGTCTCGGCGCGCCAATTCGAATTGATGCATCGGAGCGGCGCTAAATTCGTACCGCTCCGGCTCGATGACAAATTTATCTTCGACGCCGCTCATCGCCCGTGCTCCCGCATCATCTTGGCCGCCTGGCGGACCGCCTCGAAGATGCGCAGGTGGGTGCCGCAACGGCACACATTGCCTTGCAAGAATTGAACGATTTCAGCCTGACTAGGATTCGGATTCGTTTGCAACAGGCCGACGCCGCTCATGATCATTCCTGAAGTGCAATAGGCGCACTGGAATGCCCCGGCATCGAGAAAAGCCTGTTGCACCGGATTCAACCTGCCGTCCTTTTCAAGACCTTCGATGGTGGTAACGGGCTTTGCCGCAGCCGCGCTGACGGGAATCTGGCAGGAGCGGCGCGGCGCTCCCCCAATCAAGACGGTGCATGCGCCGCACTGCCCTTCCCCGCAACCGTACTTGCTGCCGGTCAAACCTAGCTCATCGCGCAGGACGTAGAGGAGAGGCGTGTCCGCGGGATAGTTGACCGGATATCGCTTGCCGTTGACTTCCAGTTCGATCGGCTTCGCCATAATCCCTCCCCCTAAACAAAATTCTCCGCCCGATCAATGTTTGTGACAAGTGTCGCAAGCGGTCTTCGCGTGATTCATTTCGTGGCAGTTCAGGCAGCCGTACATCGTTGTGACGCTGGTCACTTCCGATGTCGCCTCCATTTCCCGGACTTGGCCGTGGCAGGTCTCACACTTTACACCGGCCTCGAGATGCGCGCGGTGACTCCAGGCAACGCCCGGCAGCACGGCATAAACGCGAACCCAGGGAATCGCCTGCTTGGACTTGGAATACTCGGCGAGCATCTGAATCGAAAGCTTGTCCTTGGAGACCGTCACATGGCACAGCATACATTTGCTGGCGTCCGGCAACGTCATTAGTCTGCCCGGCTCGGGATTCGTGTGACAGTCCTTGCAAACCACACCGAGAGCCAGATGTTTCTTGTGGCTATAAGGGATGGGCTGCTCGGGCGGCGTGTGTTCCGAAGGATTGTCCGGGACCATTTGCCTAGCCGCTTGCGGTGACGCGGCCTGTTGCGCGGTGAGACCTGCCGCAAGGAAAAGAAATGCCAGCGTTGAAGCCATCACCACCGGAGCGTTCCATCCAATTCTTTTGACCATCAGATGACCTCACAAACTAGGATTTGCCGCCCTTCTTAGTCCCAACTCTTTCTTGTTCACCACCTCCTCGATACTGGTCCCGAAATCTTTCAGCATCACCGTCGCCGCGTTTCGTCCCGGCGCCCCTGTCACGGATCCGCCCGGAAACGTCGTTGCACCCGTTTGGTACAAGCCCGGGATCGGCATGCGATGCTGCGCCCAGCCTGGCATCGGACGCATCGGTCCCGTTTGCGACGCGCTCTGCGCTCCTGCGTGCGCGCTCCCGTGCCAGAAGTGTGGATTCATGCGCTCCAAGTCGAGTGGACTTTCAATGAAGCGAGCCAGGATTTTGTCCTCTGTCAAATTCGGCGCATATCGCCGCAAGTATTTGAGATAAGCGTCGGAAACCTCTTTCTTGATTTTGTCCCAATGCTCCGGGCCTTCCTTCAGTTCGTAAGGCTGCCAGCCGATGACTTTAAGCGTGTGCATGCCCGCGGGAGCGCGCGTCGGATCGGCAATGCTGCAGCAGATGATCTGCATCGGCGGATCTTCCAGATTGATTACGCCTCTTGCGTCGTCGTACGCAAAGCGCAGGGCCCGCTCCGGCGATACCAGGATGCCTGCCTCCACGGGCGAGAGCGTGCCGCCATCGACGGCAAACTTCGGCGGCTCCGAGGTTGCGCAATGCGTGACGAACATGGCATGTTCCGCCTGCCAGGTATCCACGCCGTCGACAAAATCCTGGCCCCACAGCTCGCGCGGCGCCATATCCACCAAATGCTTGATGTGAATCGTCGAGACCACCGCCTTCTCGGCGCGGTACGAGGTTCCATCGCTGCATTCCACACCAACGCATTTTCCGTTCTCGACAATCAACCGCTTGACCCACTTGTTCATCAGCAGCACACCGTTATGCGCCGCGATGAACCGCGCTAGCGCCTGCGTCAACACTCCCGAACCGCCCTTGGGGAACGGCCGTCCAGAATGTTGCTGGCGCGCTGTACCGTAGGCCAATCGCCCCGTCACCGGCGCATCCGGCGGCTCCGCCGCCAAGTGGGACATATAAAGCATGAACGTGCGGCAATGCTCTTCCTCGAACGTGTCGCGAATAACTTCCCACGCCGACATCGCCAGCCGCCGCTGCCACAGCTTTCCGCGCGGCTGCTGCGCCAGTTGATCGTTCAACGGCTTGCCGAATCCAATCGGCGTGAAGCTGGTTCCCATCAGGATCGGTTTAATCGCGTCGAACTCCGCCAGCATTTTTCGGTAGGCCGCCGCATCCTTTTTCGAGAACTTCGCGAATTCCGCGCAGGTACGGTCTAGGTCGCGCCACTGCGTCAGATATGTGCCATCGGCAAAAGGAATGTGAAAAATGGGGTCGGGATCGACGTATTCAAGCCCGTAGTCCCGGAGCTTAAGCTCGTCGTTCTTGATCATGGGGTTGTCGAGCAAGAACGTGTGGGCGGTTGAACAGACGTCGTCCTTGAATCCCTTGAGCGTTAACGACGCTGTCTTTACGCCGCCGCCGACGATTGGCCGTCCCTCCAGGAGCAGGCAGCGATAACCGGCCTTCGCCAAGTAGGCGGCTGCAATCATGCTGTTGTGCCCCGCGCCGGCAACGACGATGTCAAAGCGATCCTCCTTGGAGGCTGGCGGTCCCAATGAGAACGGTGTGGCGGCCAGAGGTGCCAGTGCCGTCGCCTTCACAAATTCGCGTCGACTGATTGTGCTCATGCGAACGCCCCCTCCAATCAAACTCTTACGCCTTCTTCACTACTTCCTCGATGCTGGTTCCGAAGTCTTTCAGCATAACCGTCGCTGCGTTTCTCCCAGGTCCTCCCGTAACCGATCCGCCGGGATGAGTCGTCGCTCCCGTTTGGTACAGGCCGGGAATCGGCATCCGATGTTGCGACCAGCCCAGCACGGGGCGCATCGCACCGGACTGCGCAGGTCCCGATCCGCCGGCATGACAACTACCGTGCCAGTTGTGCGGGTTCATCCGCTCCAGATCGAGCGGACTCTTGACAATCCGCGCGAGTATCTTGTCATCCGTCAGATTGGTCGCGAACCGCCGCAGAAATTTCAAATTCGCGTCCGAAACTTGATCCTTGATTTCGTCCCAATGCTGCGGGCCCTCTTTCAATTCGTACGGGTGATAGGCAACGATCTTGATCGTGTGCATTCCGGTGGGCGCACGGGTCGGATCAGCGATGCTGCAGCAAATCGCATGGATGGAGGGGTCTTCAAGATTCACCGCTCCTCGAGCGAAGTCATAGCTCATGCGCAGGACGCGATCGGGGCTGACCATCACTCCGGAATGCACAGGCGAGAGCATCCCGCCGGCTACCGAGTATTTCGGCGGCTCGGTGGTCGCATAATTTGTCTCGAACAGCGTCAGGCCGGCTTTCCACCCGTCCACGCCGTCGATGAAATCCTGGCCCCACAATTCGCGCGGCGCCATATCGATCAGGTGCTTGATGTGGATTGTGGAAAGGACTGACTTTTCCGCGCGATACGAGCTGCCATCATCGCATTCCACGCCCACGCATTTGCCGTTCTCGACGATGAGCGCCATGATCCATTTGTTGGTGAAAATCACGCCGCCATGCGTTTCGATGAACCGCGCCAGCGCTTGCGTCAGCGCTCCCGATCCGCCCTTTGGCAGAGGCCGGCTCTCTCGCTGCTGGTGCAGCGGAACGTACGCGGCCCGGCCCGTCATGGGGTCCTGCACCGGCTGCAACGGATAAGGGCAGCCCAGCATAAAGGCTCTGCAATGGTCGTCTTCAAATGTATCGCGAACAATTTCCCAGGCCGACATGGCCAGCCGCCGCTGCCAAAGTTTGCCGTGGGGGTGTTCCGCCAAACGGTCGTTGATGGCTTTCCCAAAGCCAATCGGCGTAAACGTAACTGCATTCAAGATGGGCTTGACCGTCTCGTATTCGGTGATCATTCGGCGGTAAGCGAGGCCGTCTTTCCTGGAAAACTTGGAGAATTCCTGGCAGGTACGGTCCAAATCGCGCCACTGTGTCAGATAACTGCCGTCGGGAAACGGCATGTGGTAGACAGGATCAGGATAGATGTACTCGAGGCCGTACTCTCCGAGTTTCAGTTCATCATCGCGCAGAATTGGATTTCCGTGGATTCCGTTGTGCGCCGAAGAGCAAATATCATGCGTGAATCCGCGCAACGTCAACTGCGCGGACTTGACTCCGCCGCCCACGATCGGACGCCCCTCAAGCACCAGGCAGCGATAGCCCGCTTTCGCCAGATACGCAGCCGCAATCAGGCTATTGTGCCCGGCGCCAGCCACCACGATATCGAATCGCTCAGCCATTACAGCTCATGCTTCTCACGTCAGATTGTTTCGCAGGTTCTCCGGATCAATTTCCCTTTCCCAGCGGGCCACTACCAGCGTGGCGACCCCATTTCCAACCATGTTCACGACCGCACGGAACATGCTCAGGAAGCGATCAATTCCAAGAATGATGGCCATCCCGGCCACCGGAATCGTGGGGATAACCATCAGCGTCGCCACCAGCGCGATGAACGCTGCGCCCTGCACGCCGCTCGCGCCTTTTGAGGTCAACACCGCCACACCCAGAATTGTCAGTTGCTGTGTCAGCGTCAGGTGCGTATTCGTCGCCTGCGCCACGAACAGCGCCGCCAGCGTCATGTACATGCTTGTGCCGTCGGTATTGAACGTATAGCCCGTCGGTACGACAAGCCCGACGAGTGCTTTCGAACATCCCAGCTTTTCCAGCTTGGCCATCAGCGTGGGCAACGCCGGCTCCGAAGAGCTCACCGCCAGCACCAAAAGAATCTCTTCGCGGATGTACCAGAGAAATTTCAGTATCCTGAATCCTGCGGCTCGCGCGATCAAACCCAGCACCACCAGAACGAAGAAAGTCGCCGTCACGTAGAACGTCGCGATAAGCTTCGCCAGCGGTCCCAGCGAAGCAATGCCGTATTTGCCGATCGTGAACGCCATCGCGCCAAAGGCCCCGATGGGAGCGAAACGCATCAGAATTCCCACCACGCCAAACACGGCATGCGTCAAGGCCTCGAGCAAATCAATAAGCGGTTTGCACCGCGGCCCCACGAGGGACAGAGCAAATCCGAACAGGATGGAAACTAGCAGCACCTGGAGAATGTCTCCCTTCGCGAAGGCGTCCACCAGTGTGTTCGGAATGATGTGCATCAAGAAATCACCTATGCTTTGGGCTTTTGCCTGTCCCGCATAGTCCGCAACGGCTTGGGCGTCAAGCGTCGCCGCATTGATATTGAATCCGCTGCCAGGTTGCACAACGTTCCCCACCACCAGCCCGATCAGCAGCGCCAGCGTGGACACGACCTCGAAATACAGGAGCGCTTTTCCTCCCACCCGGCCCACTTTCTTCATGTCTTCCATGCCAGCGATGCCCGTGACCACAGTGCAAAAAATAATCACCGTGATGATCATCGTGATCAGCCGGATGAAGGCATCGCCGAGCGGTTTCATGGCGACCGCTGCCGACGGGCTGACGTAGCCCAGCACGATCGCGATCGCAACACCTACCAGTACTTGGAACGATAAGCTTTTGTAGAAAGGTTTCTTGCGCGGAGTCGGCGTGGTCATAGTCAGGGCGGCCGCCTATACAGTTCGAACGATACCTGCTCCTTTCATGTCATTTTACAGTGATGCTCAGGCCAACCATTTCTCGGCCCCATTTATGGCGTCCGCCAGCTCGCCCAGAAATTCTGCAGCTCGCGCGCCATCCACAACTCGATGATCGCTGGAAAGCGTCACCGTCATCATCGGCCGCACGCCAGGCTTTCCCTCGACGGGCACGACACGATCGGAAATGCTTCCCACCGCGAGAATCGCGGCCTGCGGCGGCGTAATGATCGCGCCGAAAGCATCGACCTTGTACATGCCCAGGTTGCTCAGCGTAAAAGTCCCGCCGGCAATGTCTGCTGGACGCAATCGGCCCGCTCTCGCGCGCTCCGTCAATTCCCGCCGCAGCGTGGAGATTTCAGCAATCTTCGCGGTGTTCGCTTTGTGGATCACCGCGCCGACTACGCCATCTTTCACCGCCATCGCCACGCTGACATTGATCTCCGGATTCGAACGAATCCCCTCTCCCGTCCAACTCGCATTCATTCGCGGATGCTTCGCCAACACTCGCGCCACAATTCCAATCAACAAATCTGTGATCGTCGGCGCCACGCTTTGCGCCTTCTGTGCCTCGCCGCGCCATTTTCTTTGCGCCGCAACCAGCGCGCTGCAGTCCACCTCCCGCACCAGGAAGAAGTGCGGCACGGTAGTCCAGCTCTCGGTCGTCCGCTCCGCCATCAGCCGCGCGACCTGACTCAGCGATTCGATTCCTGCGGGAGCAGCGCCGCTTTTTGCATCAGCAATATTCTGCACATCTTCTGACGTGATCGTCCCATCCGGACCTGTTCCTCGAATCTTGCTGATATCCACGCCAAGTTCTTTGGCCAGCCGCCGCGCCTTTGGTGAAATCTGCGGAGCCGCTCCCGCAGGCTGTTCAGTCGGTTGCACCGCCGCAGCCGCGTTCGCGCGTTCCGGACTGCTCGATGCGCGCGCGGCGGGTGCGACCGTCGCGGCCATCGCAGGAGGTTTTTCGCCGGGAGCAACGAGCCACGCGATGGTCTGTCCCACCGGGACCACGGCTCCCGCGTCCGCCGTTATCCCCGCAAGAATCCCGTCTCCCGGAGCCCCCACTTCGACAACCGCTTTATCCGTCTCGATTTCGAGCAGCGGCTCGCCCTTCGTGACACGCTCGCCTTCTTTTTTTCGCCAAGCCAGGAGTTTTCCGGTTTCTTGCGCCATTTCGAGCGCGGGCATTACCACACTGATCGCCATAGTTTTTTGTCAGGAGCCGGGGACGCGGCTTCAGTCCGTAGCTGCCACCCCTTCGACTTTCGCGCTGGCTGCCACCATCTCTTTCACCCGCCGGCTAGGCGCGGCCTCGTGTTCGCGCGTCGTTGACAGCGGCCCAGTCACAGTGAAATAGTGCGCGCCCGCCACCATCAGTTGATCTGCCGGAAATCGCGTGATCACTTCATGCCCGGTTTCCGTAACCACAATTTCTTCTTCAATCCGCGCGGCGCTCCACCCGTCCGTTGAGGGCCAGAAAGTTTCCAACGCAAACACCATCCCCGGCTTGATGTCATGCGAGTGCTCGAGCGATACCATGCGGCTGATCACTGGCTTTTCCCAAATCGCCAACCCGATGCCGTGCCCAAATTGCAGCGCAAACGCCGCCTCTTCATCCGGAAATCCAAATTCCTCCGCCTTCGGCCACACCGAAGCAATCTCCGCCGTCGTCCGTCCCGGCTGCACCAGCGAAATCGCCGCATCCAGGTACTCGCGGCACCGTTTGTACGCATCGATCATCGCATGCGACGCGTATCCGATCGTGAAGCACCGGTAATAACAGGTACGGTAGCCCATGTAGGAATGCAAAATGTCGTAATAAACCGGGTCTCCTGGCCGCAGCACGCGGTCCGAAAAAACGTGCGGGTGTGGACTGCAGCGCTCTCCCGAAATCGCGTTCACCGCTTCAACGTATTCCGAGCCTAGGTCGTACAACACTTTGCTCGCAACTCCGACCGCCTGATTCTCGCTCATGCCCGGCTTCATCGCCCGGTACAATTCGTCGTACGCCGCGTCCACCATCATCGCCGAGTGATTCAGCAGCGAAATCTCATCCTGCGTCTTGATCACCCGCGCATCGGACATCAATTGCTGCCCGTCAACAATCTTGATCCCCTCTTTTTGCAACGCGAAAAGAATCGGCGGCTCCACCACGTCGATCCCCAGCGGCGCTTTGTGCAGCCCGCGCTTCTCGAGTTCCACCTTTATTTTGCGAGCGACGTTCTCCGCGCGCCCCATTTCCGGCGACATGGCTCCGCGCAGCAGCGGAATCCCCGGCCGCGAACGCTCTCCTAGCCACGGGCAATTCTGCTGATGATGCCTCGCCGCCGACCCGAAATCCCAAAGTATCGGTTCGTCATTTTGCGGCAACAGCGAAAATCGGCTGATCTTGTCCTGCGCCCATGTCCCGATGTGCGTGGCTGTCAGGTAACGCACATTGTTCATATCAAAGCACAGCAGCGCACCCATCTCCGATTTCGCCAGCAGCGCTTTCGCACGCGCCAGTCGTTCGCGGCGCAAGCGGTCAAAATCAATGCGGTTTTCCCAATCCACCGCCATCGGCCCATAAGTTTTCAACGCCATCTCTCACCTCTCATTCCGCGCAACTCACGCCTTCCCGCAAAGCGCCCGCGCCGCCTCAAATACTGTTTGCTCTGTCGGCACCGTCGCATCTTCCAGCGGCGGCGAAAATGGAATTGGCACGTGCATCGCGCCCATACGCTTGACCGGAGCCTCCAAGTTGTAAAAAGCGCCTTCCGCGATGACCGAAGCGATCTCTCCGGTCACGCCGTAGCGCCCATAACCTTCGTCAATCACCATCGCTCGCGAGGTCTTCTTCGCCGATTCAATCAATGTTTTTTCATCCAACGGCCACGTCGTCCGAGGATCAATCACTTCCGCGCTCACCCCAATCTTTTCCAGCAACTCCGCCGCGGCCAGCGCCACTTGGACCATACTGCTCGTCGCAACAATCGTGATCTCTTCGCCCTCGCGCTTCACGTCCGCCACGCCCAGCGGAATCGTGTAATCCCCGTCCGGCACCGGCCCCTTCTGTTTGTACATCATTTTGTCTTCAAAAAAGACCACTGGGTTTTCGTCGCGAATCGCCGTCTTCAACAATCCTTTCGCATCGTACGGCGTCGAGGGCATCACCACCTTCAATCCTGGCACATGACTGAGCCACGCGTGCAGCGATTGCGAGTGCTGCGCCGCTGAACGCCGCGTCGCTCCCAGCGTCGTTCGCAACACCATCGGCACTTTCCACGCCCCCCCCGACATGTAATGCACCTTCGCGGCCTGGTTTACCAACTGGTCCATAGTCAGCGTCAGGAAGTCGCCGAACATGATGTCCACGACCGGCCGCAAACCCGTCATCGCGGCTCCCACTCCCATTCCTGTGAAGCCCGCTTCCGAAATCGGCGTGTCCAGCACGCGTTCCGCGCCGAATTCTTCCACCAGCCCGGATAGGACCTTGAACGGTGTCCCCGCTTCCGCAACGTCCTCCCCAAAAATACACACGCGCGAATCGCGGCGCATCTCTTCGGCGAGCGCTTCGCGGATGGCTTGTGCAAACGTCAGTTCTCGCGTCGCCACTTCAGGCATAAACGTCCTGGTCCACCTGGTCTGGAGTCGGATACGGGGCGGCAATCGCAAACTCCACCGCCGCCTTCATATCCGCCCGTACTTCTTCTTGGATTTCCTTCAGCTTTTTTTCATCCGAAAGCTTCTGATCGATCAGCCAAGTGGTAAAATTCGAGATGGGATCTCGCTTCGTCTTCCATTCTTGCTCTTCTTGTTTCGAACGGTAATACTCGCGATTGATGTCGCCCACGTGGTGTCCCGTATGGCGGTACGTTTCGCAAACCAGAAACGCAGGGCCATCGCCTTTCCGCGCGCGGTCAACGAGCCGCTGTGCTGCCGCATAGACCCCCCGCACGTCCTGCCCGTCCACGCTTTCCGCATGCACTCCAAACGCCCTTCCGCGTGCCAGGATATCGCCCGACGTTGTCTCCGAATAATGCGTGTATTCCGTATAAAGATTGTTCTCGCAGACGTAGATCACCGGCAATTTCCACAGCGCCGCCAGGTTCATCACCTCGTAAAGCACACCTTGACCAAGCGCCCCTTCGCCAAAAAAACACACGGCTACTTGTCCAGTGCCCAGCCGCTTCGACGATAGTGCCGCTCCCGTGGCGATTCCCGCGCTGCCCCCCACGATTGCATTCGCGCCAAGATTGCCGGTCGCGGGATCGGCTATGTGCATCGAACCGCCTTTGCCTCGGCAATACCCTGCTTCTTTCCCAAGCAGCTCCGCAAACATGCGGTCCGGGGAAGCGCCTTTCGCGACGCAGTGACCGTGCCCACGATGTGTGCTCGTGATGTAATCCGTGGGCCGCAAAGCTTCACAAATTCCTACCGCTACCGCTTCTTCGCCCACATAAAGGTGCGCCAGACCCGGCATCAGCGCGCGCGTATAGAGTTCGTTCACCTGCTCCTCGAACTCCCGGATCATCACCATGCGCCGGTACATCCGCATCCACTGCTCGGCCTTCAAGGCGGCATCCACTTTGGACTGCTCGGTTGCAATGGTCATGGCTTGACTCCCGACATTTGCGCCAAAACATCGAACACCACTGCAAAATCCTTTTCCACCAGCCCCATTCCACGCGCCGCCGTGAGAAATTCATTGGTCACCGCCGTCGTCGGCATCGGCACATCCAGTTGCCGCCCCAGCTCCAATGCCAGATTCATGTCTTTCTGCATCATGTTGACGTTGAACCACGCTTCTTCCGGCATCTTCAGAATGAACGGTCCTCGATACTGCACCATCGGCGACGCAATCACGCTGTGCGTCAGCACGTCTACGGCGGTTTCCCGGGCAATGCCGCTCTTTTCCGCAAGCAAGACTCCCTCGCAAAACGCCAGCATCTGCACCGCAAGGCTGAGGTTCGTCCCGATCTTCATCACCAGCGCCAGACCGTTATCCCCGACGTGCGTTACTTTGGGTCCGATGTCTTGGAGCAGCGGCTTCACTTTTTCGAACGTTTCCTTGCGCCCTCCCACCATCACCGACAATTTCCCCTCTCGCAGCGTGATCACGCTCCCGGAAACAGGCGAGTCCACCATGTCGCCGCCCTTTTCTCGCACCTTGCCGGCAATCTCCCGACTAAATGCCGGGCTCACTGTGCTCATATCCACGAAAATCTTGCTCGGCGTCACACCTGCCAGCATTCCATCGGCGCCGTTCATCACCGCGCCAAGTGCCGCGGAATTCGTAACCATGGAAAACGTAATGTCCGCTGCCGCAACCACGGCGCGTGGCGAGTTGGCGCACTTCATTCCCTTCTTGATCAACCACTCCACTTTCGAACGCGTGCGGTTGTAGCCCGTAACGCTGTGGCCCTTCCCGAGCAACCGGTTCACCATCTCGCCGCCCATCACGCCGAGCCCGACAAATCCCAGATTCGCCATGAATCTTCCTTCTCCGACTAAAAACTCAAAACCAACAACGGAAAGCCTTGCTAGCACTCAGATGACGAAAAAAAACAAACGCGATTCAATTCCTATTCTTCTCTTACCAAGAACTTACAACTGACAACTATCCTTGGGATTCCTGCCCGCTCGGCGCTCGGCGTGAGTCCTCTCGCACTTGCCGCAAATGCGCCTTCATCGCGTCTCGGGCTCCCAGCGGATCGCGGTGCTCAACGGCCTCCAGAATTCTCTTGTGGTGATACTGCCCGCGCTCCGGGCCGCCTTCCACCTGAAAGATTCCCATCCGCTGCTCACGCAGCAGACCCACAATCGAATCAATCAACGAAAGAATCAACGGATTTGCAGCGGCTTCCGCAAGAGCCAGGTGAAAATCGAGATCCGCTTCAATGAACGCATCGGGGTCCTTGCGCGCGGTGTCCATTATTGCGATTTGCTCCCGCATCGAAGCAAGATCTTCGTCATCGACGCGAGTTGCGGCCAGCGCAGCGATCTCGGGCTCTAGGATTTCGCGTACTTCCGCCAGATACGCGGACCCCTCGGGCTGCCCAATCTTCAGCATCCGATCCAGCGACTGGCGCATGGAATACGAGGTGCCATCCGTAACAAAGGTTCCGCGGCCCGGATAGGCCTCCACCAATCCCTTTTCGCGGAGAGCTTTCACTGCTTCGCGTACGGCCGTGCGACTCACGCCAAATTGTTGAGCCAGTTCACGTTCGGGGGGCAGTTGGTCTCCAGGTTTCAGTACACTTTTGTGGATGGATTCCTCGACCTGCTGAACGATCTGCTCATACAGGCGAGAGGAGCGCACAATTTTGTACATGACTTCCTCCCCAACTGAAAGGAAACGATCCCGCGACGTGGTACGACCGCCGTACCAACTACAATTCGATTAAGCACAACCGTCTGATGCAGAGCTGGTCGAGTTGTTGGACCAATCTACCACACGCTCGCTTTCATCCGCAACTCTTCAAGGCGCCTCCTCAATCCATACTGTCTTGATGTTCGTGAATTCCCGAATTCCATGAGCTCCCAGTTCTCGCCCGTGCCCGGACCATTTCACTCCCCCGAAGGGTATGCGAGGATCGGAGGCGACCATGCGATTTATGAAAACCATTCCAGATTCCAGATCGTTGATGAAGCGCTCACGCTCATTCTTGTCATTCGTCCAGGCGCTTGCCCCCAATCCAAAGCGGCTGTCGTTCGCGATTCGAATCGCGTCATCCAAGTCTGCAGCGCGGAACACGCTCGCCACCGGACCGAACAGCTCCTCCTTGTGCGCCGGCGAGCCCTTAGGGATATTTGTCAGCACCGTCGGAGCATAAAAATTTCCCGGACGATCCAGCGGTTTGCCCCCTGTCAAAATCTTCGCCCCGGCCTCGACCGTCTTCTTCACATCGCGATCGAGATCGGCAAGGCCATCCGCCGTTGACAGTGGCCCGAGTTCCGTCCTCTCGTCAAAGGGATCCCCTACTTTCAACGCCGCCATTTTCTCCGCGAATACGCGTTCGAATTTGTCCGCAATGGAAGCGGCCACAATAAATCGCTTGGCCGCGATGCAAGATTGTCCGTTGTTGAAGATCCGCGCCTTCACCGCCGTGGCGGCTGCGACCTCCAGATTCGCACTCGGCATCACGATAAAGGGGTCGCTTCCTCCCAGTTCCAATACAACTTTCTTGATTCTTTTCGCCGCGCCGATTCCCACTTCAATTCCTGCTCCTTCGCTTCCCGTCAATGTGGCCGCCATTACCCGCGGATCTCCCAGTATTTTGTCCACTTTTTGCGAGCCGATCAGCAGTGTCTGGAAGGCTCCGTCGGGAAACCCGGCTCTCCGGAAGACGTCCTCAATGGCCAGCGCGCTTTGTGGAACGATCGACGCGTGCTTCAGGAGTCCGACGTTCCCGGCCATCAACGCCGGCGCCGCGAATCGCAGCACTTGCCAAAACGGAAAATTCCACGGCATCACCGCCAGAACCGCCCCAAGCGGCTGGTAACGGATGTAACTCCGGCTGGCTGTCGTCTCCACCACTTCGTCGGCGAGAAAGCGCTCCGCGTTTTCCGCATAATAGCGGCAGACCCAAGCACACTTCGCGGCTTCATCGACTGCGGAGCGAAAGGTCTTGCCCATTTCAGTCGTCATCGTCCGCGCAAAACTCTCTTTTTCGCCGTCCAAGATCGCTGCCGCCTTCACCATCATCCGCGCCCGCTCGGAGAACGGCACTTTCCGATAACTGAGGAACGTATCGGACGCCTTCTGAAGTTTCACTTCAATCTGCGCATCCGATAACGATTCGAATGTCTTGACCACTTGCCCGGTCGCCGGATTGATGGTTGCAATTGCCATTTCTGTTCTCCCTCTGCAATTCTACTCTGTGACCCTCTATCTAGAGGGTCGCATCGTGCCCCGGGGCTCTCCTGCACTTCGTTCGAAAGGCTCTCGTGGCATCATCAACACCCCTGCCGTAGACTTTCACGTTTTGGTCCAACCACTATACCCGAGCCCGTTTTCGCGAAGCATACTAACTGCAACTGCCTCTGATCCATAGAAGAATACTCTTGACAGCCCTTAAGCACGAATGGTACAGCGGTCCTACCTTTTAGATGAACTTGGCAAGCTTCCCCCCCAACCGCCTTATAGGTTCAGGGACGCCTAGGTACGGGGGATTCCAACGGGAAAGCCATGGTCATCATCCCTGGTCGAAAATGGTGCGAGCCACGAGTTTATGATTCAAGGAGCCGTAAAGGATGAAGGACGATACTGGAGAGAAAACGCAAGACTCCAAGATAAAAGATGCCCGAAGCTCCCGGGAAAGCATACATCCGACGCGGCGGGAGTTTCTCGGAACGGCCGCAGGCGCTAGTTTGGCGTTGGCTAGCTCTCCCATTGCGGCTTGGGCGGACCATCATGGCCACCCCACTCCGAACAGCATCTCCTATCTAGATGGCCGGACGTACATCCACAACATGGAGCTCCTCGCCCACTTCATGCCCGGCCACGTGCGCAATGGCAAGATGCAGTTGATGTCCATCGGGAATCGCCGCTATATGTTCCAGCAGGGCGATGTGATCGACGTCAGCGACGTTCGAAACCCCCGGATGTTCAACAAAGGTGGTTTCGAAGGGGGCCAGGTCCAGGTGGCCTACAACAAGAACCTGAAGAAATGGATTTTGATGACTGGGGCGCAAACGCCGATTACCGATTCGACTCCCGAGGCGCCCATGGGCAAATACGATGACCCCCATCTCGATGACAGGCGCAAGAATTACAAGGGACTTCGTGGGGTGCGCTTCTACGACGTCACTGATGCATCGAAAATTGTCAAACTTTCTGAGTTCAGCACCGGCGGCACCGGCCAGGGCACGCACCGAAATTACTACGACGGCGGAAAGTACGCCTATCTCGACACCGCTCCTGACGAAACGTTTATTCACCAGCCGTCGTACTTCCGGCAGTTGGTCAACGGCAATATGATCGTAGACGCTTCCGATCCTTCCAGCGCCAAAGAAGTTTCCATGTGGTGGGTTCCCGGCTCACGCAAGGGCGAGGAAGCCGAGTACAACAAATGGATTTGGTCCAAGCTCGTTCCACCCAAAGTCGTTGCAGACCAGACGCCTTTCGCCGGTCTCCACGGCCCCGTATATGTTCCCAAAAAACTGGAAGATGGCGGCAATCGCGGCTACGGCGCATTCGGTTGCAACGGATTTATTATTCTTGATCTTTCGGATCCTACGCACCAAAAAGAAATTGGCCGGTTCGAGCCGCCGCCACAGTACTCGGGAATGGGCATCGCCTTTCACACAATTTATTGCGGCATCCTCGACCGCGGATTCGTTCTCACCAATGGAGAAACGACCAACTCGGATTGCAATCAAATCTATTTGCCAAACTGGGTTGTCGATATTCGCGATGAAGAACACCCGGTTCCGGTCGCGCAACTTCCCCGCCCCGTTCCTCCGCCCGAAGCGCCGTACCGTGATTTTTGTTTCAAGCGCGGCCGCTTCGGCGCTCACAATCCGCCGCATCTTAAGGCGCCAGGAAGACCGCGGCAGGAGTTTATTGCGTATTCGTACTTCATCGCGGGTCTGCGTTGTTACGACATTGGAGACCTTTACAAACCAGAAGAAGTTGCTTATTTCATTCCTCCGCAGGGGGGCGACTTGAAAAAGTTTGGAAGCTACGACCGCACCGTGGACAACGTGTTCATCGAATGGGACCGCAATATTATTTGGACCGCGACGGACACGGGCCTCTATGCATTGAGCTGTCCGAATCTCGGAAAGCCTACCCTTGATCCGATGCCGGTCGTCGAGTGGTCGCTCGAAAAATTGAACGAAGGCGCACCGTAGGCTCATCTCCCTGGGCCACGCAAGGAGTGAATCCCGATGAACGCCAGAAGACCGGTTTGCCTGTCGATTCTTGTTGTTGGATTGCTATGCAGCAGAGGTGCGCAGAGTCCGCAAAAAATCCGATTGACCAGCCTGCCGGGCCGTCCGCTGCCTGTAGTTGCGGCGGAAATGAACGGCACGTTCGCGAAGTTCGGAATCGAAGTGGAAGTCAACGCAGCGCCGAATTCGGATGCGATGCGGGCCGCCTTGGCTGACGGAAAGGCGGACGTTGCCCACGCGGCAGTGGACAACTCCGTCGCGATGGTGGAACTGACGGGCGCTGATGTGGTCATTGTGATGGGAGGGGAAGGCTCGTTGAACGAACTCTTCGTGCAGCCGGACATTCATTCAGCCGCAGAATTGCGCGGGAAAACTCTCATCGTCGATGCTGTGAACACGGCGTACGCCCTTCAGATGAAAAAGATTTTGCTTCTGAATGGACTGCAAGCCGGGCGGGACTACGAGATGAAACCTTACGGCGCCACACCGCAGCGATTGGTGGCCATGCGCGAACACAAAGAATTTGCTGGTTCGATGCTTGGTCCACCGGCATCGATTGTTGCCAAGCGCGAAGGTTTTGTGAGTCTCGGCTCGACGCAGAAACTCATCGGACCTTATCAAAGTTATGGCGCTTTCGTGCAGCGCAAATGGGCGAGCGAGCACAGGGATGCGCTGGTGGGATATCTTTCCGCGTACATCGAGGCGCAGCGCTGGCTGATGGCCCCGACCAACAAACAGAGGGTGATTGCGTTGATGATGAAGGAATCGAAAATTCCCGCGGACGTCGCGGCGGAGACGTATAGCGTTTTGATGGAAGGTCACGGCGGGTATGCCGAGGACGCGCGCTTCGATGTCGATGGCTTCAAGAACGTGTTGAAGCTGAGAGCGGAAGTGGAAGGCCAGTGGGACGGGCATCCGCCCGCACCGGAGAAATACTACGATTCTTCGTATTACTCTGAGGCGCTTGCAAAACGGAAAGGGGCGAAGTGAATGGATTTCATGGCGAAGCAAGGTCGAGTGAGAGTCCTGCGGACTGCGTACATGCTTTTCAGCATGCTTGCGTGCTCGGGAAGCGCCATGGCGCAACAGAAAGAACGGACGCTCGATGAAATAAAAGCCGAAGCGATCAAGCGTGCGGAAAACGGAATGTATCCGCTGATCGGTCTCGATCCCGCGGATGTGCGCGCGGCGTTTGCTTCCATCAAGACTTCCGATTACGACGAGTGGGCCGCGGGTTTCAGCGCCGTGGCCGATCGTTACATGGAACAAGCAAAATCAGCCGAGACGACTGACTCCGCAAAGGCGAACGCACTGTATGTAAAAGCGTGGCGGCTGTATTCGTTCGGGCGCTGGCCGGTGCCGGCTTCTCCCGGCAAACAGCGCGCGTACACGAAAGCGCTGGAGGCCTTTCTCGCGCACGCGCGACTGACGGATCCGCCGCTGGAAGTCGTGCGCATTCCGTTTGAAGGTTCGGAGATCGTCGGTTATTTGCGGTTACCGAAAAATGTTAAAGGCCCCGTTCCGCTGGTGATTGCGATCAGCGGACTGGATAGCCGCAAAGAAGATCTCTCCGAGAATTTTGGCGCCATCCTGCCGTATGGAATTGGATTCATCGGCCTGGATTCGCCGGGCACGGGACAATCGCCGATCAAGGCGAGCGAAACGGCGGAACGTGAGTTCTCTCGTGTTATCGATTACCTGCAAACGCGGCCGGAAGTGGACAAGACACGAATTGGCATGGATGGGCAGAGCTTCGGCGCATATTGGGCGACGAAGCTAGCGATCATCGAGCACACGCGCTTGAAAGCGGTGGTGGCGCAGTCGCCACCCGCCGACGCGACATTTCAGAGAGACTTTGTGATCAATAAGACGCTGGGAAATCGCGAGTATCTGTTCGGGCTCGGGCCGGCGCTGATGTCGATTTATGAAGGCGCGAAAACGGTGGACGATCTGGCGAGTATCTTTCCGAAGATGTCGCTGGTCTCGCAGGGGCTGCTCGGGAAACCGACGGCACCGATGCTGATTGTCGCGGGAGCTTTGGATACCCAGGTGCCGATTTCGGATACGTATTTGCTTCTCAGCAATGGCGACGTTCCGAAAGAGGCATGGATCAACCCGCAGGGTGGACACCTGGGGCGGCAGGTGAAAGTGTGGCCCGATCCGGTGATTTTCCGGCAGGTGATTATTCCGTATTTAGTGAGGAAGCTAGACGTGGGAACTAATGAAGTAATTAAGCAATGAAGTAAAGATGGAAGAAGATGCGGTTGAAAGTTGAGAGTTCGGAAGAGAGAAAAAGAGTTTGTCGCCGTGATGCTCCACGGTGTAGGGCTAGACGACGCGAGCTAAGGGAGCAGGTCTGCCGGCTGACCGCTGCCAGTAAAGGCAAGTTGAAGAGCTGAACTTGCTGCTAAGCTACAAAGTCCGAAAGCCAGGGGTGGACTAAAGATCGCCCCTCTAAAACCCGGAAAAGCTAGGCCCAGGAGAAGCCATGCTTGGAGAGCGGCAACGAGCGGATGCGCTCGCCGGTGACGGAAAAGATCGCATTGCACACGGCCGGAAGAACCGGCGGGAGAGCGGGCTCGCCGAGGCCGGTGGGTGAGTTGTCGGTTTTGAGGAAATGAACTTCGATTTCGGGCGGCACCTGGTTCATGCGGACCGGCGGATATTCGTGGAAATTGCTTTGGACGGCGCGGCCGCCGTCGATGGTGATTTCGTAGGACATGACGGAGCTTAGCCCTTCGATGACGCCGCCGCGGACCTGATTTTCGGCGTTGGTGGGATTGATGATTTGGCTGCCGACATCGCCGGCGACCCAGATTTTGTTGACCTTTATTTTCTTCTTGGCATCGACACGGAGTTCGACGACCTCGGCGAAATAGCCGCGATGCGCGAATTGGAAGGCAACGCCCATAGCGGTGTCTTTCGGGAGCTTGCGCGCGCCCCAACCGGATTTTTCCGCGACGAGCCTGAGGACGCCCAGCATGCGAGAAGCGTCGAGATCGACGTCGCCGGGATTGGAAGAGGGTGATGCGCTGGGGACGCGAGGCGCGCCGAGAAGATCAACGCGGAATTGCACGGGATCTTTTCCCGCAGCGTGAGCAAGCTCGTCGGTGAAGGATTGAAAGACCCAGGAGTAAGCATTTGTACCGGGAGCGCGCAGAGCGTAGGTGGGAATGCCGAGAGGCATGAGGGAGGCGCCGAAGAAAAAGTCCTGAAGAAATGTGCCGGGAAACTGGTTGCCGGCGATACCGGCGGAGGGAGCGAACTTTTCGCCTTCGCCGAAACTAACGAAATGATTGCGCCAGGCGACGAGTTTGCCGGAGGAATCGAGACCACCCTTGAGAAAGTGAAAACCTGCGGGGCGATAGTGATCGTGGTGGAAATCGTCCTCGCGGGTCCACAGCAGTTTGACAGGGACGCCGACATGCTTGGCAATAGCACCAGCCTCCAGCATGTAGTCGTTGGTGAGGCGACGGCCGAATCCGCCGCCAGCGCGCTTCAAGTGGATGATGATGTTGTCGTGGGGAATATTGAGAACCTTGGAGACGAGCAGGCGGCCATTTTCAGGCGTTTGGCTGGGTGACCAGAATTCGAGCTTGCCGTCGTGGTAATTGGCGAGGCAATTCTCCGGCTCCATGGGAGCGTGCGCGAGGAAGGGATAGGAGTAAGCGGCTTCGACAGTTTTCGCCGCGGACTGGAGAGCTTTCTCGGCATCGCCGTCGCTGCGGAGTGTGATGGCGGGCGGTTGCTTGGCAAGTTCCTCAGCGCGGCGTGCAAAACCTGCGCTGCTTTGCTGTGCGGTGGGCCCTTCTTCCCACCTGGCGCGCAATTTCTTCCGGGCACTGCTGGCTTGCCACCAGGTGTCGGCAACGATAGCGACGCCGCAATGCAAGCCGAGCAGATCGGAACTTCCATCCACTGAAAAAGCATCGCGGACGCCGGGCAGGGTCTTGATCTCGTCGAAATTGGCGCTAACGAACTTGCCGGCGTAGACGGGGCATTTTTCGTACACCGCGTACAACATTTCCGGAACTTTGAAATCGATGCTGTAAAGATTTTTTCCAGTAACAATGGAAGCGTTGTCGACGCTATGAATGGACTGGCCGATGATTTTGTAGTCCTTGGGATCCTTGAGCTTGACGGACTTAAGATCGGGCGCGGGCAGCGCGGCCGCTTTTTCGGCGAGCGCGCCGTACGTCAGAGCGCGTTTTGTCGGCTGATGAATGACGCGGCCGGAAGACGTCTCGCATTCGGATTCGGGGACGGACCAGGTTTGCGCGGCGGCGGTGACGAACATTTGGCGGCAGGCGGCGCCGACGCGGCGCAGTGGATCCCAATTGGTGGGAGTGGAAGTGCTGCCACCGGCGCGCTGAGGGCCGTATTTCGTTTCGTCGAGATCGGCTTGCTCGATCTGAACGTCTTTCCAATCGACATCGAGTTCATCGGCGATGATCATGGGGAGATGGGTCTTCACACCCTGACCGATCTCAGGATTCTTGGACATGATGGTGACGATGCCATCGGCGGCGACGCGAAGGAACGCGGTGGGCAGGAAAGCAGCGGGCGGGGCCTGCGGCGCCTGGGCAAAGACTTCGGCAACGGGATCGAAATGGAGAGAGACGAGGATGCCTCCGCCGGCGACAGCAGAGACACGGAGAAAACTGCGGCGATCGAGAAGCGTGGCTTGCACGGGACCTCCTTGTTGCTTGCGAAAGTTGCGGTGGGCGGGCGATGCGACCGGCATGGCTGGTATTGTAACGCTGTCTAAGGCGATTTGGTTTCACCGTTTTCGAGAGGATGGGCCATGACCTCGCGGAGCTTGGCGGGGTCAAGTTCCTTTTCCCAACGGCTGACGACGATAGTGGCAACACCATTGCCGATTACATTGGTGAGGGCGCGGCATTCGCTCATGAATTTGTCGATGCCGACGAGAAGGGCCAGCGACTGAATCGGAATGGAAGGCACAGAGGCGAGGATGGCGGCGAGCGTGACGAAGCCCGTGCCGGTTACGCCGGAGGCGCCTTTGGAGGCGATCATGGCGAAGAGGAGGATGCCCGCCATTTGCCCGAACTCGAGATGAGTGTTCGTCGCTTGCGCGAGGAAGAGAGTGGCAAGGGTGAGATAGATGTTGGTGCCGTCGGTGTTGAAGCTGTAGCCGGTGGGAAAGACGAGGCCCACGATGGAGCGCGGAGCACCGAGGCGTTCGAGCTTCTGCATCATGTCCGGGAGAACCGTTTCAGAAGAGCTGGTGCCGAGGACGATGAGGAGTTCGTCTTTAATATAGGCGACGAAGCGGAAGATGGAAAAACCAGCGAAATCCGCGATTGCGCCGAGAACGATGACAACGAAAATCAAGCTGGTGGCGTAGAAGGTGCCGATCAGCTTGAGGAGATTCGAGAGCGAGGCGACGCCGTAGCTGGCCACGGTGAAGGCCATGCCGCCGAGAGCACCGAACGGGGCGGCGCGGACGATGATGCGAATGATTCCGAAAACCGCTTTGGTGAGGATGCCGATGCCGCGGGTGAGCGGTTCGCCGCGAGCACCGAGCAGAGCGACGGCAAAGCCGGAGAGAATGGAGACGAGGAGGACTTGGAGAACGTCGCCGCTAGAGAAGGCGTCAACCAAGGTGCGCGGGATGATGGCGAGCAAGAAGGGGATGATGCCGGTTTCCTTGACGCGGCTGGCGTAGCCGGCGGCGGTTTTGGGATCGAGTGACGCGGGATTGATGTTGAGGCCGGCTCCGGGGTGAACAAATACCGCGACGAGTATGCCGACGATGAGGGCGAGTGTGGAGACGACTTCAAAATAGAGCAAGGCTTTGATGCCAACGCGGCCGACTTTTTTGAGATCGGTCATGGACGCAATGCCTTGCACGACCACGCAGAAAATTACGGGGGCGATCATCATGCGAATCAAGGCGACGAAGGCGTCGCCAAGAGGCTTGAGAGCCAGGCCGGTCTTTGGAGAGAAATGGCCGATCAGGATGCCCATGACGATGGCCATGAGCACCTGGACGTAGAGAATAGAGTACCAATGCTTGCCTGGCAAAGCAGATGGTTTCGTGGTCACGCGGAGCGCTCCCGTTCGAATGTGTGAATTGAGAGAAGCGGCGGCGCGATTTTCATTGGTCCTTTCACAAGGCGCGATCCAGGGGCGGCACATTTTCGATGAGAACGCGTTCGATGTTGCGCCAAGCAGAGCGCAAGAGGAATGCGGTGGATTGGCGGGTGACGCCGGCGATGTGGGGAGTGAAGAGGATACGGCGCGCGGCGTCACCTTCGAGATGAAGGAGCGGATTGTCGGCCGAGGGCGGCTCCGTGGAATAAACATCGATTGCCGCGCCACCGAGATGGCCGAAGTTCAGAGAGTGCGCGAGGGCCGCTTCATCCACGACGCCGCCGCGGGAGGCTTGAATGAGGATTGCTCCCGATTTCATGGCTGCGAGCTGGCGTTGGCCGACCAGTCCCTGCGTGACGGGGAGCAGAGGCACGTGCAGGGTGACGACGTCGGCGGCTTTGCACAATTCGTCTAGGGATGCGGATTTTCCGCCGAGCGACTTGGCGGTATGTGGATCACGCGGCGCTGGATCGTGATACCAAATCTGGCAGCCTCTTTTGTGAAACGCTTCCGCAACAGCCAAACCGATCACACCGAGCCCGATGATGCCGACGACCAGGCCTTCGAGGCCAGTGAGATTGTCTGAAATCATTCGCGCGCGAAATTCGCGGTAGTTACCGGCGCGGATTTCTGCATCGGCCCATACGAAGCGGCGCAAAAGGACGGATGCGACCGTGACTACATACTCCGTGACGGCGCTGTTGCTACCACCCGAAATATTGGCTGCGGAAATGCCGAGGCGCTTTAGAGCGGGCAAGTCGAGGCGGTCTAGGCCTGCGCCGGTGACTTGGACAAACTTGATCGAGCTGTTTTCGAACAGGGCGGGAGGAAGTTTGGGGCCAACGGCGGGAATCACGAGAGCGCGTGCTCGCTTCATCAACGCCGGAACATCGGAGTCTTCGAGTGCGCGGTGCACAACCTTGAGGGCAGCGGGTGGCAACGCTCCAGCACGCTGAAAATCGGCTTCGGGGCGCAAGCAGAGCACATCGACGATCATGGCCGGTGAGAAGTCCGGGAAGAGGCGCCGAGCTCCACTGTGCCTTTGGCGATGTCGGCGGCGGGAAAGAAACACAAAAGAAGGAGCGGTTCGTTACCGGTATTGCGGGTCAGGTGCTTCTCGCCGGGAGGAATCAGGAGAGTATCGCCGGGCTTGAGCGGAAATTCGCCGCTGTCGGCGAAAGTCGTGCCTTTGCCGGACAAGACATAGATGCATTCTTCATGGTCGGAATGCTGATGCGGGCCGCGGAGCGATTCACCGGGCTGGGGCACGGGAATCTCAGCGAGCCGCAACGTGACACCGAGTGCGCCCTGTTCGCCAGAGACGATCTCAAGCGCTTTACGACCGGGAAGGCCAAGTTGCTTGGCTTCCGCCTGGGTGAAAACACGCGCCATCAGCGCACCTTGCTCAATTGCTTGATTTCCGCGACTCCGGCCTGGAGCTTGTCGAGTTGCTTGAAAATTTCCGCGGACTGTTTGGCGATCGCGTCGGCAATATCATTCAGCATCCGGCGGGCTTTCTCGACGGTGGCATTTTGCGGACTGCCGTACCACCCGGTTGGCGCGACGGAACGCACATCGGACAAGACCGGCTGATAACTGCGCGTGCGGCGCAGCGCATCCATCTTGTGACCATGCGCGTGGTCGGAGGAATAATCAATGCGATCCAAGTACACCAGATCAGGGCGGTAGGCGAGGACGGCAAGCGCTTCGATTTCACCGCCGTGTGTGAGCCCGCCACATTCCTTGCCGAACATGTCTTCCGCGACGAAGCAGGCCTGCACGGTAAGCACAGTCATTCCATGTACGCGATGCAGCAAGTCCGCCGCGACGGCGAGGGGCGGGATATTGAGCTCGTGCCAATTCAAGATCAGGAGATACTTGGCGCCGTGCTGCGCGGTGGAGGCACATGTTTCCGTGACCACTCGCATGTAAGTGTCCGGAGTGAGCGTGATCGTGCCTTCGAAGGGCATGTGCAATGGCGTCACGCCGAGCGGGCCGCCCGGCAACACGAGCCCGTCCATGCGCTCGGCGACGGCATGGGCGATGGCATTCGAAGCAAAAATGTCAGTGCCGGTGGGGAGATGAGGGCCGTGCTGTTCAACGCTGCCTTGCGGCAAAATGACGAGCGGATTCTTCTTCAACTGCGCCGCAATTTCCGGCTGCGTCAAATCAATGAAATAGCGGCTAGGCAACATCGTGGATCCTCTCGGCAACGCGCGCCTGCGCTTCGTTGACCACATCGACGATGCGAGTGTACTGCCCGTTCTTTTCGATGGAGCGCAGCGCGGCGTAGACGATGGCCACTGCGAAATTTCCGTTGTAGGCGCTCAGCTCGCCAGGCTTTCCCGTCCTGCAGCTATCGGCGAACATTTCGAGTTCCGTTCGAAACATGTCGCTTTCGGGAACTTTCAGTTCTTCGCGCTTGGCGTAGCCATCCTTGCGGTGCTGTATGTAAAGTGTCGAGTTCTTGTGGAGTTGGCCGGGAGTATCCCAGGTATTGAAGTCGATCTCATAGTGCATCAATCCCTTCGAGCCAAAAACGCGCACGGCAAAAATACCGGGTGAAGTCCAGCACGATCCGACGTAGCCTACCTTGCCGTCGGCGAACTTGAGAAGGGTCATGGACTGATCGTCCACTTCCGCGCCCACGGGAGAAAGTTTAGAGGCCATCGCGCTCGCTTCGACGACTTCGCCACCGAGATAATGGAGGACGTCGAACTGGTGAATCGCCAACTGTGACAGCGGCCCTCCCGGCGCTTTGTCCTTGTACCAGCGCCAGGTCTTGGGGGTGAGCTCCAGCGCGCGCTCATTCGAGAAGTTGGCTTCCATGAACGCCACGCGACCCAGCTCACCGCTGTCGATCGCCGCCCGGATTTGGCGTATGCCGGCCATCAATCGCGCACTATGGCCTACCGTGACGCTGATTCCGTACTGCTGCTCCAGGGCCGCGATCTTTAATCCGTCTTCGAGCGTGCTGGCGATCGGCTTCTCCGTGTAGACGTGCTTCCTCGCCTTGGCGACTTCGGAGGCAACGGGAAGATGCTGCTCGTTAGGAACGGTGAGAATTACACCCGCAATCTCGGGATTTGTGAGCATTGCCTTCATGTCGGGGACAGCCCGCACGCCAAGCTCCTGCTCGAACGCCTGACGTTTTTCTTCGGAGCGGCTGTAGCCGGCGACAATTTCTATTTCTTGTGAATTTGCTGCGGCGCGAGTCAGTACCTTGGCCCAACGGCCCAGCCCCACGATGCCCACTTTGACGGGATTCAAGCCCATGGCAGGCTCATTTTACTCAATCCTAGTGTTAAAGCTGAACAGCATCTGCCAGCGACCGTCACGCCTCACCCACATGCGAGTATTGAAATACACTTTGGCCTTGGGACGTTGCTCGCGGGCAACCATCATCACAGTTTCGCCGAAGTCGAACATGCGAGCGGACCCTAGAGGGGGCGGCACAGACTGGACTCCCGACTTCTTCTGCTTGTTGATTTGCGCGACGCGGTCGGCCTTGCTGTACACCCGGTCATGATGCGTGTCGGTCGCCGTGAACTCCTCAGTGATCAGCGGCGCGTAAACATCGGCATGCTTGTGCGCCATCGTTCTCATCACTCTCTGCCACGAAGCGATTACTTCCTTCTCGGATTGCGTCTTTGGCCGGAACGGGATGTCCTTACAAGGATTTTCACAGTCGCTGATTCCTGCCCCGTCCGCGACGGGCGGATCTGACTTCACGGCCAGGGTGACCTCCTGATAGAGCATGGCCCGCCAGCCTGACGCGCGCTTGGCCCAGATACGCATCACTTGCACTCTGCCGCGATTCGCCCGGACGACCGCTGAGCGCCCGTAGGTGTGTTCCTGTAATTCAACGTCGGGGTTCACGAGCGCGGGAAAGTTCTTGAGAACCTCAAGCTTGATCAGGTTCTTTCCATTCGAATCGATCCAAGTGAAATCCTCGTCCAAGAGTTTGTCGAGCGTGTGATGGTCCTGGAGGGAAGCCTTATCCCCCAGGCCAAGGATGCGGGTCAAGGCATGATCGGCCTCCAATACTTCCTGAGCGACGCCGGAGGCAGAAGAGTGGCTCTTTGAAAGAGCAGCGATGGCGGCAAAGCACACGATGGCACCAGCGAGCGCGCGCTTGACGAGATAATTCATACAGCGCTCCCCGTTTCCCGATGGTGGTCTCGAGCCAACAAATCTTAGCTGGCTTTGGCCGGAGCAGCCTGAATCGTAGTTTGATAGCTGATGGACATGACCCAGTGACCATCGCGCTTGATCCACAGGCGGCTCACATGGACCGGCTTGCCAGAATACGGCTGGTGCAGGCAGGTCATCACCACGGCGTCTCCGAAATCAAACATCTGCGCCGATACCAGCGGGGCGGGCGCGGAACCATGGCCGGTCTGCTTCTGCAAATTGAGAGTTGCGATGCGGTCGGCCTTGCTCAGCGGGTGGTCGTTGCTCGAGCCGAGCATGACGAATTCCTCTGCGACATGCGGCGACCAGGCGGAAGCGTCATGGTTCGTAACCCCCGTCTCCAGCGCCTGCCAAGAAGCAATTATGGCCTGTTCCGCTTCGGTTTTCGGTTTGAATGGCACCGTCTTGCAGGGATTCCGGCAGTCATTCACGCCGGACCCTGCCGCAGTCGCGGCCTGCTGGCCCAGAGCGACCTCATGATGGACGATTAATCGCCAGCCTGCCGGACGCTTTATCCAGATGCGCAGAACGTGGACTTTGTCGCGGCCGGACATCACCGCGCCGACTTGACCGTAGGTACGCGGCTTAAGTTGTGCCCCGGTTTCGTTGCCAAGTGCGGGCGTGGGCAGGGATTTGAGGACCTCAGCTCTGGCTTGCGTCTTTCCGTCTGCGTCGGTCCAGGTGAAATCCGTGTCGAGCAATCTGCCGACCGTCACTTTGTCGTGTTTCGCAACGGCCTGCACAAAATCGTTGTCGATCTGGAGAAGCGATGGTTCATCAGCGGCGACCGAGTCTAGGGACAAGAAAGCCAAGATGCCGCCGAGCATACCGCCGAGGGCAAGAGCAATGGCGGTGAGGGGGTAGCGTTTCATCGTTTCTGTAGCCTCGCAAGAAGCTTTGTATTCCGTATACAGGAAAAGGGGCCGAGTGATCGTCCGGCCCCTTTCCGATTTCCATCCGCCCATTAGAAAATGAACTTCAATCCCAACTGGATGGCCCGGGAGCTGCCCGAACCAAGAACGGGGTTGAAGGAAGCATTGTCCGGCGTAGCGCAACCGCAGCCGAAGGCACCGGCCTGTGACGGATCGCCAGTTGCCCCCTGGCCGTAGCCACTCGTGCTGCCGTAAGGATTCGCGAAATTGGGGTGGTTGAGGAAGTTAAAGGTCTCAACGCGGAACTGCACCTTCAACCGTTCTCCGAATTTGAAGCTCTTGGTGACGGAAAGGTCGACGTTATGGAAACCAGTGTCGCGGAAGATATTGCGACCCATAGTGCCAAAGGTTCCGAACGGCGGAGGAAGAAGCGCCGATTTGCCATTAGCATAGCAACCGGCGAAGGCCAGCATATTCTTGGCGGCTTGCGACGACGCATCAGCAAAGCACGTGGACGCGCCGGCTGGTGCTCCGCTCGCCACGCCAAGAACATTGCCAAGAGTGGGTGAGCCGGAATTGGTATCAATCGCAAAGCTCGCTGACGAGACATAGGGGAGGCCATTCGGCCCCTGGGACCTAAAGTCAGAGGGATTGCCGAAGAAATTCCAGCGATCGGCCAGATCGCCGGTTCCGCTCAGATCAAAGGACTGGTCGTTGACTCCCCAAGGCTGCCCGCTCTGCAAAGTGATGATGGTATTGAGTTGCCAGCCTTCAAGGAGTTGGCTCCTGGTTTTCTTCTGGGGGAGCGTATAGGTCACGGAGAGCGTAAAGCGGTGACGGATGTCGAAGTCGCTGCTGCCATGGTCTAGAGCCGGATGCGCGCTGTCCTTAGGAAGAAAAGCAACCCAGTTGGAGGAGGCGTCGTCCAGGGCATGAGAATAGGTATAGCCGGCCACGAAATCGAGTCCGTGATAGTTGCGAGCGGTCAGAGTAGTTTGCAAGCCGTGGTACGTCGATCCATACGCATTCGAAAGGTAGTTGATGAATCCGAGGTAGGGGGCCTGGCCGTTGATCGTGTAAGGCCGCGCCGCTGCCTCACCGCCACCATCGGCAGCGCAAACGTCGGGATTATAGAGTGATTGATAGCAGGCGGTGATTTCCGCAGGGCTCCACCCTGACCCAACGGCCGGCTGATTGAGATCCCTGACACCAATGAGTTTCACGCCATGATTGCCTACATAAGTAGCCTCCAGGGAAAGTTTGCTGGTGAAGGCATGCTGGATACCAATGGTCCAGTTTTCAACGTAGGGGGTACGGAAGTTGCGGTTCATGGCGAAGGTGTCGCAAGGGCCGGGGTTGTCGGGACCAGTCGCATGGCTCGCACCGTCTCCACATTGGACCAGTCCAGTGACGTTAGCCGGATAGATTGCGGTGGTTTGATCCACCCAGGTAATGCTTGACCCAGGGATGGTGACTCCGGTTGTGAAGATGTTGCCAATGCCGGGCGTGGTGACCGCGGGATCGCCGGTGACAATGGTAGCGCCGGTGGGGATGGTGCCGAGACCCAGCGTCACGGTATTTTGTGTATTCTGTTGCGAGAGGAACGCGTTCATGGACAGAAGGCTGTAGATGAGACTTCCTCCGGCGCGGACGATAGTGGTGCCCTTTCCGGTCACGTCCCAAGCGATCCCGAAGCGCGGGGAGAAATTCTTGTGGTCGCCTTTATAGATCGAGTTGATGTTCTTCCCCACCTGTTCGAAGCCAGCCGAAGGCTCCCAATTCCCGAAAAGGTTGTTGGCCTCGCTGGGAACGCCCTGGAGCTCATAGCGAAAACCGAGATTCAGAGTCACCCTCGGAGTGATTCGCCAGTCGTCCTGAGCGTAACCGGCATAAAGCCACTGTGAGATGTTTCGCGTGGGATCTCCTGCCAAGAAAGTGGTGTTTCCTGGTACGCCTTTGAGAAAATTCTCCAGATTTGCAAATCTCATCCGGCCTCGGCCGGCCCGAAACGTGGCCTGGTGGACCAGGTCCCTGCGGAGTTCGCCACCGAACTTAAAGGCGTGCTTGCCACGCAAGTGGGACAGCTGATCAATAACGTCAAACACTTTGTCGGGCCCGACAATTTTGGGGAAATTGTGGAAGGCGCCCAGTTGCGAAAAAGGACTGATTCTGATGTCGGGTATCCCGCTCAGTAGGGGATTGGAGAGGCCGGTGCTAATTTTATAGGGAAAACCGATATCATCGGGGAGGATCTGGAGTACGTAGTGTGTAAAGCCGCCGCGGAGCTCGTTGGCCAAGGTGGAACTTGGAGTCCAAGCCCAGTGGGCGGAGACGTCTTGAGCCCGAGAATGAACCTTGGTGCGGAATTGTGGTAAGAGCTCGAAGAAGTCCATTCCCACGATGGTGTCGTTGCCAAAGAAATAAGAGCCGCTCAGGGCGTGATGGTCGCTGATATGGTAATCCACCTTCCCGATGGCGTTCTTTGAGCTATTGACGTTGGGATAGTTCAGCGAGACAAACGTCCCCTGCCCGGTGTTAGGGGTGGGAGCGTAGAATCCCAATAAATAATTGCTGAGCGGATTAACCACGAAACTCGGGTTCTGCGCCAGCAGGTCTTGGGTGGCATCGGCGACGCTGATGGAGCAGTCGCCCGTGGCGATCAACACACACCCGTTACCGCCGCCACCGACAATGGAAGCCGTCGTCGGGACGTGTCCTGGCAGGGAGTTGCCGACGGTATACATCTGGCCCTCGAATGCACCAAAATAAAAGAGCTTGTCCTTAATGATCCGTCCACCGGCTGATCCGCCATACTGTTCGAGCTCGACGGGAGTTTTCGGATCTCCCGCTGGATTGAAATAATTGCGCGCGTCGAAGGAATCCGAGCGGCCAAAACCATAAGCAGTGCCATGTATGTCGTTCGTACCGGATTTTAAGCCGACGCTTGTTACGGCGCCTGGTTTCCAGCCGAACTCGGCCTTGGGATTGACCTGCGTATTGAACTCCTGAATCGCATCAATCGGTATAAGCGTGGCGGCATCACCGATGACAGCGGCCGCGTTGGTGACGCTCAGGCCCATGAAGGCTTCGTCGTTGGTTATGCCGTCGACGATGTAGCTGGTGTCCTCGGGACGAATCCCGTTGGTGCTCTGGGTCCAGGGTCCGCCACCTGGGTAGATCATCGTGCCGGGACGGAGAGAGACAAGATTCTGGTAGTTGCGTCCGTTCAGCGGCAGGTCGTTAATGATTTCATTGCTGATCGTTCCGCCTAGGGTCGTGGAAGTGGTATCCACCATGGGAACTTCCTCGGTGATGGTGATGGTTTCGTTGGTCGAGCCGGGCTGGAGGACGGCGTCGATGCGCGTGTCCTTGCCAACTTCTACTAAGATATTCTTGCGCTCAAAAATCTTGAATCCCTTGAATTCGGCGCGCACGGTATAAGTGCCGGGCACAAGGTTCAAGGCAACGTAGGCTCCATCTGAGTCCGTGGTCAGAGTTTGTGAGACGCCGCGTGCCACGTCCGTAATGGTTACGGTTGCGCCCCCGACGTTGCCGCCGGACTGGTCGGTGACGACACCCAGAATTCTGCCCGAACTGCCTTGCGGGTTAGCTGCGACACTGGCGAATAGTGCGACACAAACCACGGCCAAAACTCGAACCAGATTGGCCAGGATGACACACCCCCGCGTGACGTTCCGTTGAGCCTTGGACTCCATGAGGACCTCCCCCACAAAATAGGTATAGCCGCTGTACCACCATATGATACAAGCTGTCAAGCAATTCCTTAATTCCCCGCATCAAAAATAGCCATGGGGCTAGGCGAGGGAGGATCCTGGTACAGAGGTTGGACCACATTCGCGATGGCACAGCCGCCCGAGATGGCCCGGTCTGATCAAGCTCGGAAGCGATCTTGAGGTCCACTGTGTGCATCTTGATTGTCCAGGTTGGCGCTGTCTTTGCTACAGGACGTGGCTTGTTTCTGGCGAGTTTCAAGTTAGCCGGCCGCTAGCGAGCGAATACGGTAAGCAGGCTCTGCTTCGGAAAGACTTGTGATCTTAATCCTGGACCGTGTAGATCCACATTTCGGCACCATGGTCGGCACGCGCCGGGACGGCCAGGAAAAAACGGTCAAAACCTTTTCTTCCTTTGCCAAAGTATCCGGCAGTCCGGGCACCAAGCGTCGAGGGAACCTTGGCGAGGAGCCGGTAGCGGTCGGCGTCCACTTGCTGAAAAACACTGATATAACCTTCTCCACCAGGGATATAGATGCGTTTTCGACCTGAATCGTAGTACACGTCATCGGCATCCTGCACACAGGGGAGCGTGGCGACCGAGCGACCCGAACTGGTGTCAAAGACAGCCAGGCGAGGCGGTCCATGGGTGGCCACGAATAATCGGTGATTCGCCTCATCCAGCGCCATGGGAAAATTGTGCTCGAGCGTCATAGGCCATCGAGTGATGGCGCGAGTTTTCCGGTCGATCACGGCAATCTGTTTCAGGTCTGGCAGATTTACATAGATGTTCGACCCAGCCGCTTCCAGCTGGAAAGATTCCAGATGGGCCCCTAGCTTGTACTCCTCATTGAGGCGCTCATTGGTTGTTGCGTCGAGCGTTCCAATCGCGCCCGTTTCGTCGTCGCCGTAACCAACGTAGACGCGCTGATTGGTGGCGTCATAGCGGAGATTGTCGACGTCGCCGTGAAAATCAATTGCTTTGATTGGTTCAAATGTGGCCGCGTCATAGATATGCAGCAGCCCCTTGCTGCTGGCCGCAAAGAGTTTCTTCGTTTCCGGAGCGTAGACAACGCCTTGGGGGTTCGGGATTCCGGTGATGCTGTGGCTTCGCATTCGCGCGCTGATATCGATCACTTCGACTGAATTGTTGCCCAGCGCGGCAACGAACAACTGGTTTTCTCGATCAAAACCAAAATGATCGAACGTCCTTGTACGCCGGGCAAAGGAATGGCTTCCGTCAAGACGAGCGGCCGAGAGCGCTCAGGCGTGGAATTCTCCTGAGCACTGACCTGGGTCGTGAATCCGGCGATCAATATGAACCGCATGCAGATTTGGAAAGCATTTTTCATTCAGCCCCCTGCCAGATCATGGCAATTTCGGCGAATCGTAAGACTAGCCCGCTCACTGTATACCACGTTGCTTGACGCACCGAACTTGCGTTCGGAGAAGCCGCCTTGCGGATTTGACCAAGGCTCAAGATCCAGTCTTGCCGGAGTGGACGCGTCCCGGCAGTGCACCCGCTCTCTTTTTTTGAAAGGTGCTGATTGCAATTCTTAGGTACACTATGGCCGATAATGTTTCATTTCCTGTTTTCCTTGCTGATGTCGACGTCAGTAGCTGTACCTCACCAAAACGGTGGGGCGAGCGTCATCGCCAGGTCGTGTGCGGAGGGGTGGGACAGCGCTGGACCGGAGGCCAAGAAGAAGCGGCCGAAACATGCAAAGGAAGAGCGGCAAAATAAAGCGGGGGCTTGCATCGAACTGGCTTTTGCCCCGCTGGAGATTCAAGAATACCTGCAGTCATACGCCCGGAGTCAGCAATGGAAAATAAGCCAGGAACGTGTGACCGAAGACTCCTGGACAATCTCGCGGGAGCTCAGCAAAGAGGAACTGCTGGACGCTACCAAAAGGAACACGAGTACGGCCAGGATAAGCTGGACCGCAGGAGTAGTCCTCTTGCACATTGGTACGGTGCAAGTGGCAGATGGGTTTGCACGCAGCTTGATTCGTGCCAGCTTCCGCGGGTACGGTCAAAACCGGGATCAGTTTGCGCAGCAACGGGAATACTGGGAGTTGGAATCAAACAACAGCCTTGAAACGTCCATCGCCTCTGCCCTGCAGGCCCATTTCAAGGCTTCGCAATAGGAAGTGGCCGGCACAGGGGCGAAAACCCCTTCTCACAGACTCGAGTAGGTCTATCCTGGCTTCGTCTCTTAATGTTTTCAACATTTTGGGGAATCTGCTTATAGGGGCCCAAGCAGAGTAGAAGCGAACCTGCAATGTACGTTAGAATCAAGACTTAGTTCGTCGGGGCGTAGCGCAGCCTGGTAGCGCGCCTGCCTTGGGCGCAGGAGGTCCCGAGTTCAAATCTCGGCGCCCCGACCAAATATTTCAAATACTTAGCCAAACGATCCATTAGTTTATCCGACCCTGGAGTGAACCCCTGGATTGAGACACTTTCTCAAGGCACACTCTGCAGGAAAGGAGCTGCACGTGCCAAAAAGACGAGTGGGACGATATCCGAAGGAACTGCGGCGAACGGTTGTCGAGCGTT
>Ga0137394_10000200_pt1 | contig 41409 bp, 60 predicted proteins | sample czobulk116metaG_FD_108278 | JGI IMG/M metagenome (GOLD analysis project Ga0137394, IMG submission 108278) | Vadose zone soil microbial communities from Angelo Coast Range Reserve, California, USA - czobulk1.16 metaG | ecosystem: Environmental > Terrestrial > Soil > Vadose zone | place: USA... | reverse complement strand
TCGGGGGGGGGGAGGGGGGGGGGGAAAAGGGAAGGAGCGAGGGCAACGGGTGTTTTTTACGTACCACCAGTCTTCACCCCAGCCCTTCCAGGGCGTGGTCATGTTTGCAGGATCGGGCGAGATGTTCGCCGGGGGGGCGTGGAAGCTCGTGTCTCGGTTTGCCGACGAATCGAGCGCCCGATTGGGCACGTAACGACCGAACGGCGAGTGATACCAGAACTTGTTCTGATCAAACAACTGAAGGCGCGGCACGTTGAGCAGGGTGTCGAAGGGCGCCCAGAGATAGCCGTCGTAGCACGGGTGCTCTTGCATCGCGCTGTAGAGCATGTGGTGCGCCATTCGCCCGCCCATCTTGTAATCCTCCACGTCGCTCAGATCTTCCGCGGCTTGATAGGTGTCTACGAGGACGTCGTAAGAGTGATCGAACCCAGCGTCTTCACGACTAGTGGGACCAACGAATACAATCTGCGAAGGGAAGGGAGGCTATGGAATTTTAGGCGTCGCGGCATTCCCGTAAAGAACGTACGTTCGGGAAGAATTCCGAGTATACTTCGCGATAAGAGTCCAAGTTGGTGTCGTAACGTGGATGACTGAAGAAGACGATCAGAAGGACGTCATCGAAATACCTGTACTTCCGACTGTCGGAGGCACGCAGAGGCGAAACATGCAGCGGTCTGCGTCGGCAGACTGGTCGGTCCGGAAGGTAAAACAGAGAGGTAAGAGACTTCTCCGGGCGGGAATGAATTGCCTCGATAGCACCCAGGATAGAGCCGAGACCGAGGAGAGTGAAGATGACCGAAGCGATAAATCTGCGGCGGCGTGTCGGAATAGAATAATCGGCTTCCTGCGATGTCAATCAGAGGAAATATGGAGAGAAAAGTCCCGAGGCTCCAATTTACGTACCGTGGTGACATGCGAATGATGGCTTTTATAGAGCTCTCTTGATGCGTACGAGATGGAAGACCACAGAGCAACAACTGAACCCGCTATGAGGGTGAGATATAATAACTTATTATGCAATGAGACTATTAAGACGAGCAGCGCGAGGCTGAGAGAATACAAGACTCTTTCGAGGATTGCGTCGTAATCTATTGGCAACAAATATCAGAATTTCGCAGGGACAGTGATAGAAGGGTCCTACCGCGGATCACGGAAAGGGTGATCCGATCGAGTTGCGCTCTTATGATGAGCGTCGATATGCGGTGTAAGGACAAATCTCGTATAGGTACCACGTGAGAAGAGATTGCTTGAGATGCGAGGATGAGAACATGGAGGGCCAGTCCAGAGGAGAACAGGACGGTATCAAGTCTATTTTGTAGAGTTGCTGCATGAGAACGATAAATCTACCTTCACCGTCAGTTGCGTATGCAAGCAAAGGGAAGGCAGATCACACGTTATGGATGAGGAAGACATTACAGGCACTGGTGAAAGCGACGGCGAGCAAGATGATCAATGCAGCGTGATGAGATTGCGAAGAATACGGCAACGAGATTTTGGCGAGTAAAATGCCGAGAAGCTAATAACTCTGGTGATGAGGAATAGCCAAGGGGGGGGGGCATGGCGACGGACCTGAAGGGCTATGTTCTGAGAGACTGTCACGGTGACACCCCGCCCCAATAACGCGTAAGAGCCGTACAATACGAGGATCGTTGAGGTCGCACACGCAAAGTGCACGGTCGCTGCGTCGAAGAAAAACAGGGCAGAGGAGAACTGCAAGAGCGGACACGGTGTCCTTCCTTCAAAAAACGCTGTTCTCTCTGCGGTCGATTGGTGAAAAGACGCACGACGTATGTGGTGCTCGCCCACACGACCGAGGCAAATGCGACCGCGAGCCTCGACCGCGTCGAGGTCGCCGCCGCGTCAACGCTTTCTCGACAAACTCCTCCCCCTCCTCCTCCTCCCTCGACAGAAACGCTAGCAGCCTCTTCTTCGCCACGATGACCGTTCATGCCCTGCAGTGGCTGCTCCTCAAAATCTCGTGGCGCGTCCCATAGCAGCACGGTTCGCGCCTGTTGTGTTTGACGGGGTGGCCCGTGACGCTCTCGGGAACGATGCCGGGCGAGGATATTGAACGCCAGCTTCAGGGCCTCGATTGCAGCGAGCTCGGCCGGAGAAAATGGTAGTGCATTCGTGCTCGGGAGTAGGATATGGAGGGAGAGGAAGAGTACGGGATAGGTAGCCTAGGTAGGTACGTCAAGCGGTCACTCAGACGTTATGTTTTGGACGGTGGAAGGGGTTACGCACGACGGAGAGCCAATTCTGAGCTTTCGAGTTAGAGGCGATAGAAGTGAAAGCACGGATGGACATGGCGCATCGTTGCTCTAAAGGTGTTCGGGTGTTCTGCACGCTCCTGCGCTCAATTAGCCGCTCAGCGGTGGTAACAAGAGTTTGTCATTCAAGGCACTACTGTATAGGGATTAACTTCTAAGTTCCAATTTGACCACCCAGTCCAACAGATTGCGCCGACGGAGAGCAAACGCCCCACGTACGACTCCGACTCGGCCAAATCAACGCCTGCGGCCAGACTGTCTACAATGTTACTCAATTATGTGTAAATCCCTTTTCTCAGGCGAGCACTAGCTTGTCCTACGGCACGATAGATGTCCGACGCTGCAGACTCAGGTAGACCATATAACTGGAGTATGTGAGGGACCGCGTCACCCCCGAGGAGCACCTTCTTCTCCTCTGTCCTCCTCTCTTCGTCCTTCCCGCTTTCGGAGACGGTGTTTGTTGTATCGTGATTCGTGTCCGTGTCCGGGGGTGCATGCCTCGCATAGATACTATATAAATTCGCATCGAGGTGTGGAACAATCGCACCCCGCTGCAAAAGCGACCGAAGATAATCGGATGCTTTGTACGCTGAAAGAGGTCGTAAGAAGGGCAAGAAGCCAAGAGAAAGAACCACGGCACCTCTATAATGTGACCATGATCGCCACACGCAAAAGAAAAAGGGCAAGTTGGGTATCACAGCTATGGGTAGGGCGTATGGAAGGGTGCGGGACGAGTGCGGGCTGCGACGTACGGATTAACATAAAAGGCGTCGTCAATGGTGCCAATAGCATCCACGTGTAGAATCCCTTGCGATGCCTCGGCGTTCGCCTCGTAAGGATCGCTTCTAGGTGTGCTAATTGCGAGGTCCCAACGATTCCAGGATGGACAAGCGGAATCTAGTTTGGGGGGGTTGCTCAGCTGTAGTGATTCGGAACGCCTGGCACTAGTACTGATGCATACATGTGCGCTTTTCTTTTGCTCCTCGCTCGGGCTTCTTGGGTGCGATATTTTGGGTCCCATCGATGGGTCCACGCCCTTGAGGGCCAATTCCTCGAAGTCGACGCGATCCACTAGCCTCTCACCGTACGTAAAGATCTTGAACTATATTGCGAGTGCAACAACGGATGCATTCAGCCCTCGAGGCGATAGTCGGACACCACAGACAGACACGTACTTTCCACGAATTCTCGGGGGATTTGCCAAACCCCGCCCACATACTGGTGGCTTTGCCCGTCGCCCACTCGACCCATCCGCCTCGCCTGTTCTCGGCTTTGGGCGGCATCTGAAAGTGATAATACACCAACGGCGACGGTTCTTCCGTATGCCTTGGGCCGCGCACGGAGCTGGTGAGAGGGAGCGCAATGATACGCATAGGCAGCCTAGTTTTCAGTAAGACGGACATGAGTTTTAGGATGTCACGGTAGGAGTCTCCCAAGATAGTTTTCGGATGAAGGGGCAGCGAGAAACGGGCTTTAGTGAACGCGGATACTCAAGTTACTGTCTTGCTCGGATTCTAATTGATGACGCCCAACGGCTAAACGCACACGCGTTCCAACTGCGCGTTACCCCTTCTGTCCCGTCACCTTTATCTGGTATCTGATCCTACTGTATCAACCATGAACTCACCCCTCGAACCAGCATCCCCCGCCTCATCCTCAACAGAGTCGCTCACGGACGATGTTCCCATGACTCAGGAATACTCCGGGTCGTCTGCCCACGACAGGTCAGAGAGACCAGGGTTCCTAGCCAACTCGCTGGCCTTTGCCAAAAACGTCGCAAAACGCCGCCTACCCGGTGGCTCCTCAAAGACGACCAGCAATCGTGACTCCAAAGCGCGTCGCAGGGAGGAGGGTGGCCAAAGGAAGGGAGGGCTGTCCGATCGGAGGGACCCTGACAAGGCTAAAGATGATCTCCTGGACTTTGCGCTCTTTGAGCATTTGAAGAAAAGTACGGTCATTTTGTTCCATGGCGTTCTCTTATCCTTACCCATACTTTTTTTCAAGAAATTCGAGACCCTCTCAACGACGATATGATCAGGCGCGCTGGTTGAGTGCCACGGCCACGACTTTTGAGCATTGATGAAAGAGAATATGGCTCGGCCCCATGGCACGAGTACCCTATACCATGATGCATACGATCAGAGAGATATGTTGTATCAAAGTGTACTGTAGATGTAGAAACACCCGTCTCCGAGGCTCGGGGAGAGGTCCTGGTTACACCGCGCGACGTTCGGCGCTGTCTTGACCATTCTTTCAGGCCCTTTCAGATTTCTTGTCACTGTAACACCATGTACACGCTGATTGTCCTCCTAATATTTTCGAGTTTGCTCGGTCTCACATCGTTTGGCATTGGCATCCTCCCGCTATCCTTCACGTTCTCAGGTGAGTAACGAACAACTCCCAACCCCCCGACGCAACCTAGGCAACAGTCCCTGACCCGTCTGACCCCTCATCTCAAGGGGTGCACATGTCAACACTTTCCGCCCTAGGGACAGGCCTTCTGCTCGGTGCCGCGCTAGGTGTCATCATACCCGAGTACGTCTGTGAGTTTGCCCTGCCCACCACAGCACCGCGCCAGTGCCCTTTCGTACACTATGTCCTAACATGGTGCGTCTAGGGGAGTCGAAGCTCTCGCGCGCGGCAGGTCGCCTTCCGACGCGCTGGACGGGACCTCGGTCGCGTTGCCTCTCCTCTTCGGCTTCACCTTCATGCTCGTCGTAGAACAGTTGAGCTCGTCACACACACACCAGCCTCACCACGCGCACCGCCCGGCGCACCACGCCAGAGTCGCCTCGCGCGACGACGTCTTTGATGTCGAGCTCGCCGCGTTCGAGGACGATGAGGACGGCGCGCCTGCGCCTCCTCCCCTCCGTGCCAGCACCAGCACCACCGTGGCCAAGAGCCACGGAGAGGACAACGCGCCACCCTCCGCGCACCCGATCACCATAGGCCTGGTCGTCCACGGCTTGGCTGATGGCCTCGCCCTCGGGATGTCAGTGCTATCGGGCGATGACTCGTCTTCCTATGGCCTGTCCTTAGTGGTTTTCCTCGCTCTCGCGGTACATAAAGGTGCTTTCTACCCAGGGCTCTCGCAGCCTTCCTCATTTATTCATTTGTCTGTTGCAGCTCCTACGTCCCTCGCGTTCACCGTGTCTTTGATGTCGACCTCTCTCACTCGAGCGGAGTGTAAGAAGCATTTGTTGCTATTTAGTGCATCGACCCCACTTGGGGCCATCGCCTCCTACGCATTCTTCTCATTTCTCGGATCGAGGCAGGTGGACGACGTTGGCGTGGCCCTCCTCATATCTGTGAGTTTCTCCCCAAAAGGTTGTAGCTAGTATGTCTAATCAATGTAATTTTAGGCTGGAAGTTTTCTCTACGTGGCGACTGTGCTACAGCCGGTCTCCCATGATCGCTCGTCGTCCGAAGAGGTCGGCACGAAAACACGAATTTTGCTTCTCATGTTGGGGATGTTCACGCCCTTTTTACTTGGCACATTAGTCGACCACGGGCACGGTCATGGCACGATCACTGTTTCGCCATGACATAGTATGTTCTTGCCTTCGTTGTAGGATTTTTGGTCGAGAAGTAGCAAAATGGCTCCATTAGTGTTACAGAGTGAGCCAACGACGGTACAGATCTTCCGCTAAAGCATTTGCGCCCGTAGTAACAAATATGATGGACAAGTTATAAGCGGCTTCCCTAGATAGTCCAACATCCTGCGAGGTTCCAAGTTATCATCTACTCATCGTATTTATGGGGAGCAGGACATACGTCGGGATTGATTTTTATTTTTCTCTCCGCAATTTCAAGTACATGTTCATAATGCTTGACCGCAAGACTATGAAGACCTACGCCGATAGTAGGCGTGATCAGTGACGTAGTTGAACCAGCCGAGAAAGAGTTCCTCACCGAGTTGTTGAAACGCACGACCAAAGTTATACTCAACTTCCTCCGATTCAGTCCCGTCCGCCTGGCGGAGTGACCTGTATCGCGTAAGAAATGCCATTGCCTGCAGTACGGCCCGGATGTCAGATGGCGGGACCCTAAAATACGCCGCTCAAGTTGGGGGAGTTTTACCTGCGCTATGAGGTGATGCCTATTGTCGGATTGACGCTGCATTGCGCGACCCATCGAAGAAATCGCGAGTCCAAGGCATATCATCGGGTCATTCGGGCAGTAGTCATAGGCGTGGAGAAGGTAAACTGAAAGTGCCTGGTCAACCAACCCCTTGATTAGGACGACGCCGACGGACACGCACATATCGCGCTTTGGTAGCTCTTCCCTGCCAAACAGATGTGACCGTACAGGGCGAAAATCGCGGGGTTGTCTTTCGTTGGTAGCTGTGGTGCCGGGTGCTTCTCGTCCCCTTCCACGCCCTCCGGGTTAGGCTCATCGTCCACTCCTTCGTCGGCCTCGCCACCTTTGTTCATTCCCCACCGACGGGGAATGGCATTCCACTTCAAGACGTCTTTGTTATGCACAGCCGTGTCATACAGTCTCATCTCGCGGAACAGGTGCTTCTGCAACGTAGAGGCGATAAAGGCATCCGTGGCTCGGTAACCGCTCGCAAGAGAGGCGCATAGCACGCGCAGGGGCTCGTTGTTGAATTGATGGATAACGATGAATTTACGACAATGCTCGACGACGACGGAGTATCGTTGAGAGTGGATTGCACAGGCTACGTCAATTCATTGCAGGGATGTTCAAGTTGGGGATACCTTTGTCACGCACCGATCAACGTGAGGCGAATGGTGTCCTGACTTTGACGGTCCATGTATGCATTCGAGATGAGGACATGATTGAGAACTTCGTCTGCAAGTTCATAATTTCCTCTCTTCGTGAGAAGAAATGCGTACTACGGTTTTGTTAAATCTCTGCTCCGTAGATACGCGGGGAATTCCCTCACTTGCATGAATAACCGGAGCCAATTGTCAAAGGTGATGCTGCGAAAGTTGTCCACGGCCCTCGCCTTGCTATTTTCGTTGGCGCGGTCGTGGGAGAGCCTCACACGCTCTGTCGGTCGAGTCAGCGGTGCATGTCGGAACACTCGTCGGAGTTGGGACTTACCAATGTCCAAGTGAAGACGAGATGCCATCTCGTCTTCGTTTTCTTCAGCAGATTTCGCTGATTGTTTCGCTCTCTTTGGAAGCATGCCTCGGAACGGGTTGTTCTAGAGATCAGTGGCACCGACCGTTCGGACGTCGAGAGCCGTACAGGTGGCAAAGAAGCTTACCCTGGATGTTCGGAACAAGTTTCTGGTTTCTCTGAACATATCGACGAGTTTTTCAGCTTCGAGAAGCCACTCTCGCTCCGCAAGCTCCTGACCATCACTGCCTCGTGGCAGAAGCATCCTAGGCCATAATTCAAAGAGAAGCTTAAACCCGCGTTTTACTTCTACTTCCTTTTTCCTTTCTAATTCATGCAGCTGTGGTAGGGTCAATCTTCCCGCTTTTGACACTTTGCTCTTCTTTTTGGCGGTCGATTCTTCGAAGAGCGATGAAGTCGGCATGTCTGCGGGGTTCGCACTGACAACGGTATCTTTGGGACGTCTCTTCCGCGAATCAATCACTGGAATATATCAGATATGTGCCACCCATCCGAAAAACTTTCGTCCAAGGCGTACCCTGGTAGACTAGGTCCAGTGCTTTGCGCGGCTCATGCAGCACTTCGTAAATTCCTGCCAATCGCATCTTGGCATCGTTCAAGGATGGATCCAAAGAGAGTACTAGAAACACCATACGTTACATCGAAGGTAAACATATATCAATGGAACGTACTGGTTTCATAGACCTCAGCAGCATCCTGAAGTTGTCCGAGCATGTGGTAGCATGTCGCAACCTGGAGGAGGACGTGCAAACTACTTGTCTTTAGATGCATGAACAATCAGTCTGCGACGGTGTGATAAGCAGCATACCCCAGCATCCTGGCCAAGCATTTCGTATATGGGCCGAGCTTGGGCATACATCTCTCGGTCGAAGTATGCGTCCGCGATCTCCACGAACAGAGGGGCATAATCGACGATGTCTTGGCTCAAAACGATATTAGCATGGGCCTGTCTCGCATTAGCATACGGGATCTCGTTAAGACGAAAAGACTACACACAGCACCCTCCTCAATATCGCCCATCTTTATCCTCGCAACAGCCAGCCGATGTCGCGCGTTCACGTCCAGTGGATATTTTCCTGGGGCCAGCTCGCGCTCACGCCCGTTTCCTGGCCTCCAATCTGTCTCATCGTATTCTCTATCGTCTTCACATGAATCCCACAACTTCTGCGTCCCGCGTCCTTGAAGCCATCGACATCCGCTTCGTATGATACGTATAGCCTTGTCGTAATCTCCCATAGTGTTATATAGATCGGCGAGGACCAAGACCTCCATGAGACTGTATCCACCGCCGGGAACTTCTTGTCCTGTTTCAGGATTGATCCCATGACCCCCAGCGAACGTCGTTGAGTAATGTGCGAAAGCAGCTTCGAAGAGTTCAGCGCACAGATTAAGGTCGGAGAGCTCGATGAGAATGGGTCGAAGCTCTTCGAGAACAGCCAGATCATGTGGGACTCGTTTCAGCAACGCCAATAGCGAGTATCTTGCCTTGTTGGGCTCAGAACTGGGTGATGCAAAGCAACGAAAATGCGTACTGTTCGGCTGTCACCAATCTCCTTAGCCAGCGCTGCGCGGTCCCACAGCGCATTAAGATTTGACGGATCTAGACTGTGCAGCTTTCCATAGCAATACAACGCTTGTCGATTGAAACCCATCTCCCTGCAGTTGTCATATACCTAGGTCATTACTCGGCAGGTGCCTTTGCCCACCTCGATTCCTTAGCTAGACGCTCCCACTCCTCTGCATCGTGGTGAAGATGTGCGCCCATAATGCGTAATTGTAATGCTTTCTGAGGCTGTCCAAGATCATGGTAGCAGTTAGCGAGCACAGACCAAGCCGACATTGCTCGGGGCTCGATTCGGATGACTTCTTGCATGATTTGTATACTCTCTTGTATCTTTCCATCGATGTATGCTTGGTTTCCTTCTCCAATGAGGGCTTTGACTTGTTGAGATAGGACCACTCCTGGGCGCCGACCACGATGCTATGGCAGGATGGGTAGAATCGATTGTCCTGAGAACAGACAATGGCAACACCGCACCTTTCTCCGTCTTTTACCAATCCCAGAGGCAGCTCTTAGGTCATCTCGAAACTCTACTTCCTGCTCCTCGATGTTGAGATCCCACTCTTTACCCAAGACGCCCATGGTGGACGGATCATCGGCCAACCTGATATTTTGGATCAAGCGGCTGGAGAAAAAAGGTTGTGTCAAGAACAATGATAAGGACAAAAGAAGGACGCTGCACACTTAAAGTCTCCCTCTATTCGAAGTTCAGCGCCCGGTAATTCCAGGCTCTCATCATGGCCTTCTTTCTCTCCCTCAGACGATTGGCTTCCGCCTGCATTGCGATCGGCTTGAGCGCAAGAAAAGGTCGAGAATACGGACATACTATACGAAGAGCCCTCCTCAAACTCTGAATTCTCACCGAACGCGGAGTCGTCATCACCGTCGATGTCCATTTGGGGATCCAAAAGTGCTACCAACCGTGGCTGTCGCGGCAAGCGATGCGAAGCCGGGCCGGGCCGGGGCGAGGTTGCCTGTTATGAGCAATAACTGTGCCACCGCCAATTCCCCTCCAGTCCTCCTCACGCGCCCCTGCTTTCAGTTACGCTCTCACGGCTTCACCGGTAGCTTCATTACACATGGACGCCAGAGATCCCCACTATGTCTCTGGCTCGGAGTCCGAAGCAGATTACGGTCACGGTCACCGACCTCCTCCGCCCCCAGATCGCGCGAGAACGAACGGCCGGAACGCTGCATCATCATCCGACTTGCCGCCGCTTTCTCTCTCTATACTCGGGGTAGAGCCTCTTGATGAATTCATTCGCGAAGTCGCGGACTTCGTTCACCACTTGATCAAAACACGGCCAGCAGAGCTTCAGGGCGAGATTGAGGTTGAGGCGAAGATTGGTGTGCTGAGAGACAAGGCGACGGGTAACAGGCTCCAATTACCGGTTCTGGTCGAGACAAGTATGGTCACTGTCGCTTGGCATGTGCAGGAAATTCATCACCCTTTCCAGTTCTTGCTCCAAAAGCTGTCGATTGTCACTTCGAGTCAAACATGTCCCAAGTGAGCTGCTATCGCCTATCCGCTCTTCGGCGACTTGGTTCACGCCCATCTTTCAGGCCCAGCACCAGCATTTTAACGTCCTTCTTAATAGGCTTAAAGAGGTATCAGACAAGCCAGGACACCACTCGTCATCCATCGCGTACACTCATTCACATCTCGTCGACTCATTCTACCCGTCAGAGAATCCTAGGGACAGAGACAAGATTCGCGTGACGCGTAACGACAAAACCGCGGAGGTCGTTGCGACCGTGAGGAAAGTGCGCTTGGGAAACTTGGATGTCTACAGCCCCAAATGCGCCGCAGACTGGCGTATTAGCGTGAACGTTGAAGTTCCAGGTGCATATCATTATTTCTGTCGTGGCACCTGAGAGAAACAAGTTCTCATCTTCCCTTACAGTGCAACATCCCTTGGGTTCGCCGACCCACTCACGTCGAAAAGACCGCATCAGCTATTCCCATGAAGAATTCATCGTCGACCTAACGCAGGTCACATCATACAACGTACCAGGCTCCCAGGTAGGTTACGTAGCGTTGCCAAAACCCATATCTCAACCCTCCTGCAGCCAGAGCTCCTTCATGAATTGGAGCTAGAGTTTACTAATTCGCGATTGCTTGCTGCCGCCGCCATAAAACGCGGCGATGAGAGTTGCCCAGAGCTTGAACGCTCGGTATTCGACGAGCTTATCCGGGCCTTCGTAAATAATGCGCGAATACTGGCTCGAAATGCGGAGGGCGGTTGGCGGTGACATTCATACCTATGTGCTTTTGTTGCGGCTCTAGTGTTCATTATTTGCCCATCGACCCACTCCCTCGTCTTTCTTACCTTACAGTCTAATTCTATACATCTCGACTGGCCACGCGAGGACTGCCCTGCGGAGTCTAGACCACACGAGAAGCTTCGAGAACACTGTTATTGGGATACGTATCAAAAACCGAGTAGACATCACTGGACAGGTTCGATTACTAAGGCTGTAGACCGTCGACCTCGACTTGATCACCATCTTCCAGGTCTGCCTCGGAAATTAGGGTCTCAGGGTTCATATGCTCGCCATCGACCATAAGTCGTGGCTCCCTCTTCCCACGGGGACCCTTGCCCACAGGGTACTCATCCGCGATCCCCGCGCGTGTCAGGAAAGCCTTAACGATGGCGCCACAAGTTGTCGTCGGTCGCACCTTGAGAATAACATCTTTCGTAACAGCAGACCGTACGACCAGCTTGAATACGTCGCCGTCGTCATCATCTGCGACGGATTGTGCGTCTGATTCAAATTCACCGTCCTCTGAGCCATTTGGTGGCGAGGACACTTGGGCGAGTGCATCCGCAATAGGCGGAGGGCCCTCATGCCGGTGCTCACGAAGATATTCGAAAGTTGCAAAGTCGGATGCGTCTAGATATGAGGTGAGGCGACCATAACATAAAGGAGCACGTGCACGCTTTTGAGATAAACGTACCTATTTGCGCTTCGGCCCAGATTTTCAAGCTGTGCGGTGTTGCGGAGGCAAATACGCGTGAACCATTATGAGTCAAGATAAGTTTCCCCGTGAGAATGCCAGCTGCATCGGCGATATCCTCGAAGAGCGCATGGAAAGTGTCATGCTATAGCGAGGAGGTTACAAACATTGCATAGAAGATAGCGGGAACGTCAATACCCTCTTCATTTCACAGGTCCAAACGTCGGGGTGACCATCAACATCTAGAGGGTGGGGCAGCCAGTGTAGATTGATTGTGACAATCTCTGGTCCGCCTCGTTTCTCGACATCGCCGCCACGATTGACTTGGGCGCGCACATCACGCGCAATAGAGGCAAGATCTTCATCAAGTACGATGGAGTCTATCGAGTCATCGACGTGCTCATTTGACGGGGAATCAGGGCGTGGTAAATTTCCCAGCGCCGAGCTGCGGTAGCTCGTAAGGGGGCTAGCCTCGTAAATCTCCAGAGCGGAAAGCTCACCGAACCACATTCCGAACATTCAGAATTTGTTGCATGGAAAGCTCGGGTGGCGGTGTCAACGATCTTGATCGACTGCGCGACCGTTTGTTGTTGTCCCTCACTGCAGCGGTAGGAGAGTCGTCGAGCTGTTGAATGGCAACATCAACGACTTCCGCGTCATCGTCGTCGTCAGAAGCTAGCAAGCTAGTAACGAGTATTTCAAGGAGTTAGAGAAAGTCGCTTTTGACATCCGTGTAACTCCGAGTAACGTCTGTAAATTCGCCGGGATGGATGACCTCTGCAGAAGGCCCAACCGACCCGGGCGTGACGTGGGGGTGGCGACTTACGTGATATCGGCCTTCCGGGTCCATTCTGGGAGATTACTACTATCATCCTGTTGTCTTGCTTTCCGTCGCTTTCTCGGTGTTCCGGAGGAGACGTCGGAGAGCTCTTCAGAATCCGAGTTCCTGTCGGAAGAGTGGCCAACCTGTTCTACAATACACGTGTTAGTCTTACTGAGTACGGGATAAACATATGGCCAGACTCGCCCTTCGCCTGTCTATCCAGCTTTCTCCAATCCTTGGCAGTCATGTTCCGATTTCGGAGGAAGAGCTCATCTCCTTTATCCAGCTCCAGTTCCCTGTCTGTCTTAGCGAGTGACGCCGCTTGCGTCGTAGAGGAGGAGGCAGTTTGCTGAGCCTGGTCACTGGCCGGGCGGTTGGCCGGGCGTGGACGAGGGCGAGGGCGAGGAGGCATGGCTTAATGAGATGGAGGGCGTTTCTGAAGTACCGTGAGAAACCTTGGAGGTGTGACACATGAGTTAAACACACTGTCCCGGTCTTAGTAACTCGACAATAATTCACCAGCGATCCACCTTTGAGATCAATTGTGGTATGCTTTCGCATGTTATAAACAAAGGAGAGAAAAGCCAGATTTCTTGGTTCAGAACGTTGAGACGCGTCGGTCCACAACTCTATTGCAAGAGGAACGCGACGGCGGGCCTGTGACCCGGACAGCCATGTCGGACACTCCCGTCATCTTCAAAAGATCGAAAGTCAAGGCAATCCAGAGAGCGAGAGAAGAACCACAACAAGATGCACAAGAACAGCGAGTCCAATCGACCAAAGATGAGCCGTCTCCCAGCGCGGTCGCTTCTAAAATCAGGCATAAAGCTAAGCAACGCGTCAAACCAAAGACTTCTCTGAGCTTCGGGGTTGAGGAAGAGGTGAGTCAACACTATCCCAGGTTTCTCACTCCTCATTGCCTATCAGGAGGGAAATGAAGAAGTCTTCAAAATTAAGAAATCTAGCCTCAGTCAGAAGTTGACTCTGCGGCAACATCCAGCGTCTCAAGGGTGTGTTTGCTGCCACTACACTTCTGAATCTCGTGTTTAACGTTTGTATGGAATAAGGCTGCTTCCATCGAACCTGGACCAAGCCAGCATATCTACCTATACGGCTAGGGGTCCTGTCTACGACGAAGCCTACCTGAATGAGTTGAAAGCAAGCACGCCTTCATCTCGCCCTCGCATTCCCGAAGGTGGCGTTCATGGCGATGACACTCTCGTACTTTCGGTGCAGGGGGATGTTGAAATGCAAAGTCTTGATAATTTCGGTAAAACTACAGACTCGTTCTTCCGTACTGCCGTATGCTGATATTTTATTCCTTTACAGATTCTGGAGTTGCGGCCATACCTTCTGAATCAGCCGTCCTCGCCGCCAAAGAGAAGCGCGAGCGCATGCGTACCACCGGTTCTGCGAGTTCTCGGGCTGACGAATACATTTCCCTATCATTGACCACGCGTGATGACGGGTATCAAGGTCCCCACCCAGAGACCCGCCTCATGCGTGAGGACGATGACCTCGGCGAAGGAGATGATGGTGTGTTTATTTAACCAACCATCTTCCTCTCTGACTAGACTTCTTTTACTAGATTTTGCCGAGTTCACGAGTGCCAAGACTCGAATAGCCCTGGGTAAAAAGGCCAGAAAGGCGGAGACGACGAAGCTCCGTAAAGAGATGCAAGAACTCATCGCTGATGCGTTTGTGTCCCTCCTTCACCCACGTCTTTGACTTTTTGCTTATTCACGTCAGGGAAGAGATCGATGAGGAGACACAAGAGTGGGAACAAGCTCAAATAAAACGAAGCGGTTTGAAGCTGGATGAAGCTTCCTCTGTTCCTTCTGCGACACCTGTCTACAAACCAACTCCGAGTATGCGGGTCCACGATTCTGGTTTACGAGTGCATTCTCATGTAGAATTTTAGTTCCCCCTCCGACGGAGATACTTGGCTTGGAGTCCTCAGTCATGCGTATTTCTCAGATTATGACCTCTATGACGGCTTCGCTTGAGCAGAATACTACCTCAGTATCCACACTATCTGCGGAGCTGGTCCAGCTTGACGAACGAGAGACGGAGCTACGAGACATCATCACAAGGACTGAGGAGAAAAGGAGCTGGTTTGCCGACTTTAGAGAATGGTTAGAGAGCGTCGCCGCTTTTCTCGACGAAAAGGTACGGTCCTGGCATTCTCTAGCAATTCCCATGGTCTGATTTTTCGACCCAGTTCCCTCGAGTCGAGCAGCTTGAAGATGAATACATTTCCATCTTGAAGGAGCGTCGCGACATGGTCCATGATCGGCGTCGAGCCGAAAACGGAGATAATCTCTCCATGTTTTTAGGGTCCCTTCCCACACTTTCACATACAGAACCCGAAGAGCTGGATGAAATGGGTCGCGTCATCCCTCGTTTAAATGCGGAAGCTACGCGAAGCGACCGACAAGCTGCGCGTGTGGCTCGGCGAGCCGCTCGACTAAAGAATGGCCGTCGAAGTGAAGACGAGGAAGGCTACTCTACAGATGCTACGTTACCATCTTCCGATGCAGCTGATTATCTCGCTGCACTTCAGCAATTGTCTCGTCAACGCGATCAGATCCTATCAGATGTGAAAGTCAATGAGTTCAAGGACCCTAGTCTGGGCATCGGCGCGAGATTTGCTGCGTGGCGCGAACGATTCGAAGATAGCTACGTTGGAGCTTGGGGCGGGTTGGCGCTGGTTGGCGCGTGGGAATTCTGGACACGGCTCGAAATGTTGGGCTGGAACCCATTCGGAGTAAATTCTGCTCAGTTATCGGCCTAATGTCCATTAATGTTGTTCCTTGTTATAGGACTCGCGAACGCTGGACAGCTTTCATTGGTACTCCAACTTATACGAGTACTCCCGGCCATCAAAATCCCGAGACGACAGGGAAATGCCTGAATTCGGACCAGACGGAGATCTGGTCTCTGTGATGATAACGACCGCGGTCCTACCACGTTTGTCTAAACTTATCGAAGGAGGTGCCCTCGACCCGTTTTCGGGAATGGATATCCGACGGCTGGTTGACTTTGCAGAGGAGGTTGAAATATCTGTTGAAAGGAACAACCATAAGTTTCAGGTGATTGCGGTTCTCACATAGCCGGATACATTTGACGCGAATCATTCAAGACGTTTTTAAAATCCATTTTCAGCATATTTCAAGATGCCATGAATGATATCAGTTCATTGCAAGATCCATTCCTCGCGCTGGACAGCCCGCCCTTCCATCCAGAGGCTATCGCGGCTAGGATGCGCCTACTTGGACGTCAAGAGAAACTGATGACGAATATCATCCGCTGGAGGAGGTATACGGGTTCACTGTTCGGGATTGATGAAGTCGCGAAGAATCTCCTGCTGTACTGCATCCTGCCCGTGGCAAGGACTGGATGGGACGTAGGGGGAGAGATCTGCGTCCGCAGGGTGAGGTTTCTGCTAACTGAAAATATCGTATGTCAACTTACGAATTGTCCATCTAGATCGCTCAACGCTTGCCGAATGAATTGATCACTTCGCAGACAAAATCCCAACTAGGCATCATGGAGTCGTGAATATGTTCCTCTTTGTTTGCGGACTGGTCCCGAGAGCACCCTCGCGCGTGATTGCAATGCGGCAGACCCCTAATGGGCTGCTTTTCTCACATTGTGATTCCTGGAGCTCTCGGGAGAGCGATAATTGAAGCCCTACTGACCCGCCTGCCCTCCGGAATTGGAACCTAACGCGTGGCGAGGCTCGTTCTGCTGTCAGACATTCTACGAAGATCTGGGGATGACTTCCATGACACTACTTGCCATTCCTTGGCATACCCTGTCAAAGGCCCTCATGTTTAGGATCTGCGTAATGAACATGGACTCCCACTTTCGTAAGGCTGCGTGCATGAGCCAGTCCATCGTGTAATGGGACAATGCCATTTCGAGCTGGCACGAGAAGCAGTTGATTCTTTCGCAGTACAAACACCCAAATCCTGACCATCCCACGTTTGGGTGTCATTTGGACGTAAAGTATGCTGTTCTCACTGATGCATCATAGATATGGAACGCACTTTTAACCTGTGACCACTATTCCTTCGGAGCCCGTTATCTCAATCTGAGCTGCGCGAAATGAGAGAAGGCCCATTTCGCAGTTTATGTGGACTTTGGACGAATCCATTATCATCGCCTCGCCCATAAACTGTCCACGAGCGCTGCTACGTGTGCAGTGGCGTTTACTTCTAAACTCTTTCTTGTCCGTTGTCCGGTCCTGGCTATGATGGTCGGTAAGACTCAAAGTTGAGATACAATGTGTAATAAGGGAGACCCTCGGCCCAAGGTTTTTGCTGGAATTTAGAGTAATTATCCGAAGACAAACCTAGAATTGAACAGGTAGCGACCGAGCGCATTCACCCATAGTGAGAATGTATGGGAGTTGTTCGGGTTGCAAAAACAAAGTCCAAATTCCGCGGGCTCCACCATAACGACCGTGAGACGATATTTATTCAACTTGTTATCTTACGCCACTTAAAAGGAAGCGTGTGAATCTATTTAGTGACTTGGGCCGGGCATGGCAAAAGCCGAGAATGAGAATGGCTTAGTGTTACTTGGGTGCCAGTGGCGAGTTGGCAGGTGAGGTGTCCTCGAGGTTACCCCTCTGGTCCCTGCCGCTCAACCGCTGGATGGGTCATGTCCCCGAGAGCGGCCTAAGCCCTTGTCATCGCATTCCGATCTTCTCACAACATTTTCACTTTACAGCCGGATCCCTGAATGGTGTCATTTATCAATTGTGCTTCCCATTGCGCTGCTTGCTACCATACAATGAGTGAAGATTAACTATCTATGGCGGTCCTTCCTCTCGACGAATTCTCTGGTTTCTGTTATCTTCCGGACCCTTTTGTGTACCGTAACGGACCTGCGGCGTTCGAAGGGTATTATGTAGGTGATTTTCACCTGATTAGGGTCTCCCCGTTTTCAAGATACCGGCCCAGAACCAGACAAGCGCTGAAGCGCTGAAACGTGGTGCCTCATTGGTGCTTTACCAAAGGCTAAACTAGGACTCTCGACACAAGCTCGTTTCTCGGAATTTTATGGAACTGAATCAACGAAATGAAATGGACCAAACGGGCAGCCGGTAGTATAGGGACCACTGTAGGACCCCATGCGTACGACGTGACCGCATCAATTCCTCGTGTGGTGAGTGATCGATTGCACGTTGGGCGTAAATGCCGCCGCCATGTTTGAAATAAAAAGGCTGCTGCCCTCTCATCGCCCTCTTGGTGTCCCCCGCACTTCTACTCCTCATTCATACCGTCCACTGTCTTAGTCGAAACACATAGTATGTCTTCAGCGCCCCCCTCCGCTAGGAGCCCAGGTCATCGCCACACCTCAAGCGCCGATTCCGCAAAGTTCGAGGATAGCCTCCCAAGAGGTCGTGGATACATATCCTCCGAGACTTTCGAGGGGGACGATGTTTATTTCGCTCGATACCCGAACAACTGGTCAAAGATTCGGTCTGCTACTGTTCAATTGGCATTAGATTCCTACGGCCCCAACGCTGATCTTCCTTTCGTAGCGAAACCATGCGCGAACCTGCCGCTGAAATGCTTGGAACTATGCTTTTGACTCTTATAGGTACTGCTGGTAACTGCCAGGCTGTGCTAAGCACGAATACTGGTGTTGCCTCTTCCCCGAAGGGAGAATATCTTTCCCTGGCCATCGGATGGGCTTGCAGTTCGTCAACTCTTGTCTTCTATCGCGTGTGATAAATAACCTGGGTACAGGCGTTTCCCTCGGCGCTTGGGTCGCTGGGGGTGTCTCTGGCGGCCACGTGAATCCTGTGGTATGCCACTCTTCTTGGAATATCCGTTCCTCGCCTTGAAACATTATGCAGGTTACTATCTGCATGGCTGTCTTTAGGGGTTTCCCGTGGCAAAAGGTGCCCGGGTATATCTTCGGGCAAATCATCGGCGCCTGGGCAGGGGCGATGCTCGTCTTTGCAAACTACTTCCACGCTATCGATATTTTTGAGGGCCAGAAAGGCAAGCGCACTCTCACCACTGCCTCGCTCTTTGGGACCTATGCGGTTCGTCTCGCGCAATCGCCGCATAACTTGTCTCACGTATTCCTTAGCTTGACTACATGCCTTCGGCAAACTGTTTCTTTGACGAGGTGAGTTTCCCAGCAGCGAGCAATAAGTTGTCCGATTAATGGGGCCAAGTTCATCGGCACCTTTATCCTATTGATGGTTGTGTTCGCGGTCACCGACAAGAAAAATGGCCCACCACCAGCCGGCATGGTCCCGTTGGTTGTGTTCGTCGCCATCCTTGGTATTGCCGTTTCATTCGGGATGCAAACAGGTAGGTTGCCTTTACCGTTATCAATACCTTTTCAATAACTGGCTGGTAGGATTTGCTATCAATCCTGCGCGTGATCTGGGACCGCGCATCATGACCGTAATGGTCGGTTACGGAAGGCAAGGTACCGATATTTCAAGCCATTGAATCACAGTCATGGGTGCTGATATTCTCTCTTCGCCGTAGTGTTCAACTACCGTGGTCAGTACTGGCTCTGGTCTCCTCTTCTGGGCTCCGTCTGTGGCGGGTTGGTCGCCTCATTCATCTATGATTTTCTCATCTATCTCGGTCCCGAGAGTTTCTTCAATGCTCCGTGAGTGACGTAACTTTGCTTCGATACCATACTTGCGAATCTAACATCATTCTTTCAGTAATGAAGCCAGTCGTCGTCACTTTCAGCGCCAGAAGAATGTATCTCGTCCTTCGGGCTCCAATTTGCACGTTGGCAGTCATGTGACGGAAGTCTGAGGTTTGATACGGAAAGCGCAGCTAGTTATATGTTTCTTGTCTTGCTTGGTATTATGTTCCCACGATTTGAAGAACGCGATGATTAGATAATCATCATTACTGTCACGGAATCAAAAGACGTTTTGCATGATCTATTGCTCCTCCCTGCTTCGCCATGTCTTCGAGCAGGCGTTCGTCCGCCAGCTCAATAGCTGACCCATCCTCTCCCCTTATTAACCCACAATCCTCTCCGGAGTTGGTCCTTGTCAACGATGCCGATTCTCCAAATGAGGGGCTGGATTTTTCTAGTGACGATGGACTGTCCGACGAAGTCACTACTCAACCCGACCGCTTCAGCACCTCCGCCATTCCCCCCCTTTCTCCAACGCTCGTTCTGCTCTATCTAACCGTCCCATATCTCAAACTCGGACCGATCTTCTTACTTACTAGCGCCATCCCACTTTCACAATCCATTCCTACGTTACTTCTTTGCGCAACGTTTGCCGCATTCACCCGAGAACTGTGGTACCTGCTTGCCAGGTATCTTCGAAAGATGGACACGGAAGATGTTATTCTGGATGTCTTCGCACGAGGTCCGGACAAGGCACGTACAAGACTGCTCCTTCGCATCATAGGGAGCATGGGCACCTTTGTCAAGAGGGTATCGCTGGCGTCGTTACCCCTTCGTGGTTCGCATATTCCCCCACTTTCCCCGTTTCTCCGAAGAGCTTACCTGTTGTAGTCTCCGTGGATGCCCTCCTCCCTCTCGTCCCCTCACACGCACTTGCCCGAGTACTCCTCACTGCTACTCTTGCTCTTACCTTGCTTCCTCTCTATGCAGCACGTTCGCTTGCTGCCAAGCGCATCATCTATGCAACATGGGCGTCATTTTTTGCTTTCTTGACATGGTTGGGCGCGGTATCCTATGCCCACGCAAAAGGGACGTTGTCTACGGATCCTCATTGGCAAAGGCCCGGTGTCCTTTGGCAGGGAATCAGTTGAGTCGCGCCTGCATCTCCGTAGCAATGCGTTTTATTTACCATACCCGATAGCCACCACGGCGTTTGTCTTCTCATCATCGTGGACCATCCCTCTATACGCATCTCTGAGAAGTTCTACGCCCCCTGCAGCCGCGAAGCGACGTCGTCGCTTTTCCTTCAGAACATTGATTGCTGCGAGTGTAGCAATCACGGTTGTACTCATTCTCCCCTTATGTATGTTCGCCTCATATTCTAACCGACCCGTAAGCACCTCTCTGTCCTGCTCGAGTCCTAAGTTTGCCGATCTAGAATGCAGACCACACCAAAGCAAGGGGCAATCCCACTCATGGCGCTATCAAGTGCAGCTAACCTTATACTAACTATCCCCGCGATACTTATCACCATCCCTCCTCTCTCCTTACCGAGCACGGTTCGCCACACAAATTCGACTGCTTCTAAGATTATCATATACGTGGTCGCCACGACACTTTCGTTATTGCCAAGGAAGGCAACTGTTGTCCTCTTCGATCTCTGCCTTGTTCTTTCATTGTTGAGCTCATACATTCTCCCTGGTGAGCCTTTTTCACGCGTCTCTGCAGCACAGAATTCATTTAATCGACACACTCTTAGCTTTTCTGCATGTAACTGTACATTACTTTAGAAGGCCTTTGTCCATCGTGCTACCCACTTCGGTCACACGTACAGGTGACGGCGAGGGTGATGAACTTCTTCAGCGCAAAGAGCGTAGCCTTCAGCGTAGGAGACTCAGTCGTCGTCTTGTTTGGGATGCCGTTTCATGGGTTTCGGTTTTACTGCTCGGAGTCGGTGGATCGGCGTGGGCTGTTGGGAGGCTTCTGGGGAAGTGGTAGATGGCTGCGATGGACGCTTTATGTATACACGAAACATTTTTTCTTTTCGTCTTCTTACACAGGCGGTAGCTGTAGCTATACGAGCCGAACACCCTATGCTCTTTTCCCTCCTGAACTCAGTGGGCACGTGAGTGTGAGCATAAGTTCGATCACCTTTCGAACGTCGGCCACCCAAGCCCGTGACTTTTGACCACCAGGGCGTCTATGTCGTCACATTCTAGACAATCAACGAGTAATGAGCGCGTCGAGTCGCGACAGCCACCTGAAGAATGGCAGCTACGAATTCTTTTGGAACAACATAAGAAGCTGCCACGTCCGACCATCGAACAAAGGAGACTGCTGGCGACTCAGACGGGACTGTGAGTGGCCTGCTATTTTCTTCGTGGTCTCGGCATGCAATGGAACCCTTAATGCGATCGCAGCGACGCCAAGTGGATAGCCAGGTGGTTCAAACGAATGAACAGCACCTCGAAGAGTAAACTTCAGAGCAAGGTGGGCTGCGCACTCTCCGGGTCTCAGACTGGCGCAGCGGCGACAATTACCACTGGCATCGACCGCGGTCTTGATTCTGTGAAGTCGACGGCGGCCGCGGTGGCGGCCAATAACCTGGCGGAACCAGCGTCGTCTGGCGAGTCTCCGGATCTGTTGTCATCTAGTGATGCTCTGGGACACGCCTTTCTGTTCTCCTCCCGCTCTGGTGCCAATGTGATCTCTGACGGCGTAAGACCTCTCGCTACTACTTCGCTTCATCACACTGGCGTCGCCCGCCCGCGGTCCTGGGAACCCGAGCATCCTGCCGTGTCGCCTCGTGACCTGCAAGCGAATCGCGAAAGCCCCATATTTTACCTTCATTCGCAGGGCGCGCATATAGGCTTTCCTTCGTCGCATCTGCCATTGCCAGTAGGCCCTTCAGAACGCTCCCGGCGCTCGCCTCTCGGTATCGTGGCCACCCCCGACTCTTATTTGACCTTGCCCACTGCCTTCCAGCTTGGTGATGCCGCTTCGCCCAGCAGCACAAGTACAGCTGGCATGGAAGTACAGTCTCAGTCAGCCAGGTCCCGCGGTCCCTCCCATGCTTGTTTGCCCGCCGGCGCCGGTCTTCTGCAGACACGTTATTCTCACCTGAACCATGTTTCCGAGTCTTTGGCTTCAGCTTCAGCATATACGAACCTTGGACATCCCCTGCGTGACTTGGGTCCTACTGTAACAGCAACGGCGGCGGCGGCGGCGACTACAGCAGCAGCATCACACATTCATAGTGATGCGGGCCCTTCGGTCAGCCCCAATCTCCTCGCGCCGCAGCTGGGACCATCGACCGCCCCAATTCCGAGCATGTATTGGCTTCTGTTCGACATGGACTGTGATTCCATCGACCGAACTAGAGACGGAGACATGTCTTCTCTTTCTCCGCCTAAGCTACCGTCAGGCGACGATACCAACGCCACCGCATCGGCGTTGCTGCCGCAGGCCGGCTCTGTCACCCCGACGCCAATCTCGTTCATAGCCAAATGGGAGGACATGCTCGCGTTGGAACGCCGGATTCGCTCATCATCCTCGCCTCACGACAATAATAAAAACGCCGCCGCCAATTTGACGCCGCAATCATCCAAGCATGTTCCTGAAGCTCAGACTCAGCACACTCAGACTCAGACTCAGACTCAGACTCAGCGTCACACTCAGGACCAAGCCGTAGAAATTAATCGGACAAACCGAGACAGTCGGGAGCTACTCATGTATCCTTGACGGGGACCAGGGGTAAGGTGTTCAAAAAAAAATTATTTTCGTAAAATTTCCCCGACTTTGTCAATGCCGCCGCCCATTTTTCATTTACAGAAGCGCTCATGCGTAATAGAGTGGATTGCGCTTTTCCGTGTCATCCCACCCGATCGCCCTGCTGCGCATACTGTATGAACGGGAGTGGTTCAGCTGGGAGGGACAAGTTTTTTTTCGGGTAATTTCGGAGAGCTATGCGAAGAAGACAACACCCGCTCGTATGCGTTCCAGTTGCATTCTGGGGTTCGGGTGAAGTCATTAGATTACCGCCCCACCGGTCACTATCTGGACAAATCAAGACCTTAAATCGAAAATCGCTCAATGTTTCTCTCTGTCAATCGTGTCTCCATATTCGTTCGTAGAAAGCGCATCGACAATGGCTGTATACCCTCATCATATCGACACTGTATAATACAAAAACTTCGCATACAGAACTTGTTCTAGCTGCTATACAAACTCAACCCGTCACGGTCGTCTGAACAGAAGCAGTACAGTGTACGCCCGCGAGCTATATGACTCATCTCGTAGCAAGTCATAAAGCTTGGATACGTGCGTCATGTTTCAAATGGAAAGCGGCGTCCAAGGATAAATCTATGCAATGCTGGGCCTGATGTGGCAAATAAGCACAACTCGTGTTCAGCCTTAATAACCTCTAGCGAGGTGATCTGTTCCTCGAACTTCACATCAAACGGCGACACTTCTATGTCTACTGCGTGCGGTTGTTTGCTCGTGACCTCGGGGATTTGATGTGGATGCGTCAGGGGCTCGCCAGTGAGCAGTGACCATCCCCGGATACGGTTGTCAAGGCCGGCAGCAAAGAAATAGTCCTGAGATGGGGTGATTGCGTGAGGCTGCAGAGGGCAAAGTACCAATGCTGCGCTTGAGAGTTTCAAACACTCTGACGAGAAAGATAACGTACAAGGTTAGGCTGGTACGAGTTGACGTTCCCGACCAGCGACTGGAGAGGTCGCGCTTCTTGCAGGAAGCGAACATCAAATATCTCGATCTGGTCGGCCGCACGGGAATATGATATGTTTTGTTTTCCGAATTTCAGTTTTCAGCCAGGGGTACGGACACCAGATCAGGAAAAACGTACGGCGCCCCGTATGGTGCTGACCAGTAGCTGCCAATCCCTGATGATATTCAAATATGTGATGGAATTTGAGGGTTTGGTATATGCTTCGCCAAGAAGAACCTGGCCACGTGAACGTGAACGAGTGTCGAAGCGCCTGATTGTGCCATTGCGAGAACCGGTGAACACGAGGAACTGGTTGATATGGAGGTCGGAACGAGACGGAATTTATTCACGTTGTGGATGTGCCTACCTCTTCCTGGTGCAGCGCAAAGACGTCACTTTCTGTTTCTAAGCTCCGAGCGGCTGTCAAACTCTCTACATCCTGCATGAGCAGGGCGCGCTTTCTCACACCTGCAGTGGTTCTACAATGAGTTTTCATGAAGGTGCCAATATAGGCGAGAAGGTTATCGCCACCTAGAACAAGGCTACGATCTCGCAGATGACTTGTCCAGACGTCAGACCCTAAATCGGGAGGAAGAGATACCTTCACCGTACTTTCTACGTGCTTCAGAGGGAGTGCTTCAGCACGGTGGTTTCAGAGACTCACTGAGTTGAGGAAACGTCATGCACGAGTATACTCGAGCCGAAAGATGTCGCACTGCGCTCCGGTGAGTCTTTGGATCTGGCAGACCAACAGAGTTGCACGCTCACACCCATCGAGGACCCGAAGAACAAATGGAAGAAATGTGCGGACTCTGTGGTTCACAGCGGGGATTATGGAAAATGATTTAACATTTGGTTGCGTGCAAGAAGACTCGTGGACACACTTGAGAATCGAGGTGGTATCTTCGGGTCCACGAATGTTGCAATGCATGGCTTTGCATTGACAGGAGATCTCCCAAAGAGGAAGGATCAAATGTATAGAGTATGCCATAGCTGTCACCAGCAATGGACCACGGGTAACCATCGTAAGTTCCGGCCTGTGTGTATGTCATGATCATGTAATATGTCTTGGGAGTTGAGGGCGCACAGCAAACGCTGTAAGGGTCTGGCCAGGGGCGAAGACAGGGAAGGGGATAGCCTGATATGCCGCTGAGGCCTCGAGCTGAGCCGTCGTCATCTTGCTGACACATCTGGGGATGTAAGAATTGGGATGAGTCGTTGCTAGAGTGGCGAAACGCAACTGCGTGGTGGCGATTCTCTGCCTTGGAGAACTCGCAAGGCGCAGCTGCTGCAAGGCGTGCCATGTGTCTGTGGTCGACCGCCGACGCATTTGTGGAAGTGATGTCGACGATGAGGGCGAAGGCGAAGGCGCCGCTGCATCCGAAGTGTGCGGACGAGCGGCAGGAGAGCGAGCATCAGGAGGATGTCGGGATTTCCCCTCCTTGTTTGAAGACGAAGGGAAGTAACGGTTTTTCTCTGCGTCGAAATAGAATCCGGGAAGTTCTTTAGGCATTAATGGGACGCAAAGCGGCCGCAGAGTTCGGAGATAGTCTCGAAGGGTTTTTTTGGGCCAGCCCGCACTACGCAAGAAGAGTTGGGCTCTGACAAAAGAACCGTCGCGTGCCACTGATCACGAGTGGCAAAAATCCGGGCAAAGTTGGCGCGACGTATCCATTTTCTTTTTCTGTTTTCCAATTATGTATGATGCCTCCGTGTTATATACAACGTCGTGTCTACGAGAAGGGCGGTCTGATGGAGATCAGCGGACTCGGCTGCTTCATGCGTTTCTCGGCGCTGTTGGAGCGCGCACTCGAAGGAAAACCGTGTTCTCGGAATTATTGCGCGCCCCCGATTCAAGGGCTGGTCGTCGCTCCCTTTGTTTAGCGCTGATAGACAATTTCGCCGCATGGCGACAACGCTGGATTCGAGGCACATATTTCGGACATGCAGTAATCAGGGCAGGGCTCAGGTCACTCGCGTAAGCCAAGTAGAGTGTTGGGGGAGTCGCAGTACGACCATGAACAAGGAAATAACGGCCCTTATAACAACAAGGCGATCCGCTTGTCTCGAATCTTCTACAATTTGTGATCCACAATACTGATATTTTTTTTTTCCGAGGTCGAGAGGTAAAGGTTTAGGGAATTGGCCGAGCGAGCGTTGACGTAAGTTGGTGGTATGAATTCACCGCGCATCGTGATCGCATCACGTAGCAGATGAAACAAGGGTCGAGAGACGTTCGAACAGTGCAGTAAATCGTGGTACGCTACTGTACCACAGAGTGCGGTATAACGGGCAACTGAGGCGGTGGCGGTGGCTGTTGTTGCTTGGTTATGATGGCGCCGACGGAGAAGCGAAGCGTCGTTCAAACGCGGTAATAGCCATCCATCAGGGCCACCACTTGCTGCATATTGTTTTACCCTTCGCCTCGAGCCTGCCGCGGACATGCCCATCCACTTACCCCAGCAGGACACGGGGTATGTTGTACGCGATTTATATTGTCTCCCGATGCTCACCTGTGTCTGTTTGACCAGTCCCTCCCCATTCCTCATTCAACGCCCGATACTCCACCTCAAGCACCCGTTCGACCAAGACGCTGGTATCCCTCACACCTGGGACTCGTCTTCCTGCGCCCTGGGCTCCTCTCGTCCCGTGCGTACTTTCTCTCTTTTCTGAACAAGTAGTCTCCCTTTACGTCCTGCGCTCGTCCCTCATTCTCAACACGGCGCTTCACAATTTCTCCATTACGCTCCACCAAAAATTGAGCGCCCTTTACGCGTCTTCTTTTCTCATCCTTGCCCCACGAAATATGTTTTCGAGCGTTCAACGCGTCTGTTGACTCATCAAACCTTCTTTCCTAGTCCTCTCCTTCACCTGTTTCCTCCCCACCCACTTCCCCATCCTCATCAGACACCTCGACTTCCGAATCCGACGAAAGTACACTCTGCCTGGACTTTGATCAAGACCACCTATCACATACCCAACACGTTGACGGAATGCCCAAGAGGCGCACGTCTTTACAGTCTATTCTTATACCCCCCTTCCTATACCCACTTTCCAACTCTTCCTCTGAGCCCCCTCCTGCGCATGGACGCTCGCCATCTACAGCCTCTAACGCGTCTCGTCCTGTACCCTCATCCTCCGCGCAGTCCGCGGAGGCTATTTCTTTGGAATCATCGCGAAGCTCCCCCCCTCCTGACTTCTTGCTCGATGACGACCCGTTCGCGAACCATACGAGTGCACGTCCGCTGCCGTTCTACCGTAAGAAATCAACTTCTCCAACCCATTCAAGGCGAACGTCCGTCAAGCAACCGCGTTCGCCTCTGGCGACTGACCTATACCCCGCTGCACCGCTATCCCAGTCGTCTTCACCACCCATTCTTGTCCAGTGTGGCCGGTCAGCTTCGAGTCCATCTCGGATATCCCCTCCATTGCCATCTCACAGTGGTCGGCAACTTCGCCCCGCATATACACGGCCAGCATTTGCCACACGTCCGTCGCATCCGTCTTTGCATACCCTTGCGCAATCGGACTTCGTTTACCCAATTAAAGTATGTGACGCTTCTTCTATACTTTTTTTGATGATTGACATCATTCCAGGCACGAAAGGGCACGCTGGGAGCGCGACTTCCCCTTGAGCCTTGGGATGTGGACGCAGGGCGGGAAACGGTGTCTGAGGAAGCGCCGTACATACATGGTCTAGCCCACGCCACCGACCACCTCCACCTTTCCGAGTCTTTGGACGGCCCGGAACAATTCATGGGTGGGAATGAAGACGACCATTCTGGTGACAGCCACATTCATCTAGCTGATGCACGAACATATGAGGAGATACATGCTCTAGACAATGAGGCACAACTTCTTCAGCCTTCCACCTCTCTCGACTATACTCCAGAGGAAAGCCCTTACATGTTCGCGTCATTGCTGGACGTCCTCTCAAGCTTTTCGCCAGGCTCGTTGTCTCGTTCTCCTTCGACGTCTTCTTCCTCTTCCTCTGTGCCCGTTCTTTCCCCCGATCACCAGACGCAATGGGGCGGTGACTCGCCCTCACGAAGTCCAAATCGGTCCTCGTCTGAAGAGTCTGTGCCAGCCGATCTCAGCTTCGATGATGACATTGTACATCCACGATCCAAGTCATTTGAGTTTAACGACGGGCGCTCACAAAGTATCGACTACTTCTCGATTCCAGGAAGCTTTTCGATGGTTGATAACTTTCAACCGGGTACTTCTGCCGGAACCATACGTCCCCCAGTCAATCCATTCGTTCCTGACGGTGTTTCTACTCCTCCCGAGGAGGATTGGCCATCAACCTTCGAGGACTATGCTACTCCGGAATTAGATGAAACAGATATTTTCGACCAACACCACGAGGATGTCGAGGAGACTGTCGATGGTCATGGCCATGACCATCATACAAATCGAAGGGACGAAGACTTTGGGGGCCACCAGTCCTCCAATGAGCGTGGGAATAACGGCAACGATCGGCGACATGTAAACGCTGGGGGCACCAACAACAATGGGTGGGGTTCTGCCGGTGATGGTCGTCGAGGGGGAGGAGGTGATGATCACCGGAAAGACGATCGTGCACCATCGATGTTCTCTAGTCCCAGTGACACAGAGAACGAAGCAAGTGAAGAGGAGGGCACGCAGCACCCTACGCGGCGGTCACATTCAGACACACCATCGACATCAGATGATGACGTTCCTCTAGCGCAAAGCATTCCTACTGCATTACGAGCTCAGCGCACTATCCAGAAACAGGTTCGTGATGAAAAGGATGAGCGGAGGAGGCGGCGCGCCTTGCAGCGCCAACAGCAGCAGCGACAGCCAACTCATAATCAGACCCCGCCAAATGAACCATCCCGACACCTTGCCCACGTAGGCACTGCATCTCTGCAGGGGCCAAGCCAGCCTACGCCCTCATTTTTGCACGCAACTCGCCCACGTACCAAGACGCTACCCAGCAACACTTCTCGGCCCGTCGTCGCCGAGGACCTCGCAAGACGGCTGAAGGACATTCAAGATCTGAACTCATTATCCGTGTCCCTTTCGAACAAACACCAATATACCTCATCAGACGCTCCTCCACATTCTGATCAACCTGAACGTCGTCGATCTGGGGATCATGCACGCGCGCCGAATATCGGCTTTCCCGACAAGTCAATCCGGCCAACCCGGTCGTTCCATCGCCCGAGCCCTGCTACTACTGCTCGGGAGGAGCCCGTGCCCATACCTCCCATAATCCGTGACACGCACCGGCTTGGCCGTAGTGCAACTACAGTCTCTCCCCGTGTCAAGCAGCATGACCAGCCTGAAATCCCCGCCCGTGCTACACCTCGTTCGAAGAGCAAGTCTACGAGGCGGCCACAAACAAGTGACGGTGCGCAGCAGCCCTCGGCGACACCCCTCAGTACATCCATTTCCCAGCGCGTTACTTCTCTACGTACCGCTGCTGATGTCCCAGACGCCTCTCCGCTCTCCCCGACCATGCCGAGGGAAACAAGACAAGTTTCCTGGCAGCAGCGGGTATTCCTTGTGGACCTACAACGATTCAATACGATTATGATGAGCCCGACGACGACCGCAAAGGATGTGTTAGACGCATTAGATACGCAAGGTCAATTGGCCAACTGGGCGGGGCTTGGTGGTTGGATGTTGTTCGAGGTTTCCCAGGATTTTGGCATGGGTTGGTGGCCGTTTTCGTTCGGCAACGCACCTTATCTTGCTGACGCAGCAACTCATTGTAGAGAGACCAATCCGCCTCTTTGAGACCGTATCGGAGGTCATCAATTCCTGGGACAAGAACAAAATGGTCAACCTTCTGGTCGCCAAGAAAACACCGCTGGCGACCCTTTTGCATCCTTCTGTAAGACTCATTTGTCGTTTGTCGTTCATCGTGACAGTGTCTAAGTTCTGACTGCTTCCTCGATAGGCCGTGCCATCCAGTTCGCCTGTGTTTAGTTCCTATGTTGAGTGGGAGAGCAAACCACGGAAATGGTCCAAAAGATGGCTTGAATTGCGAGAGCAAGGCCTTTGGCTCTCCAAAAAGGACAATGTGACTAACCACTTTCTGATATCATCTGGGTAGAAACTGAATGACCTTTTTTCGCAGGGAAAGGACGAAACGTTCCTCTGTTCTCTTGCCAATTTTGACGCATACGTGGTCACAAGGATACATAAGTCGCCGAAGCCTTATGTCTTTGCCATCAAGTCCACCGATAGTCTTAGCTTCTTCGAGAACACAGCGGATTACGTTCACGTTTTCTGTTGCTCGGAGAAAGATGGGCAAAGGTGGCTGGAGAGCGTCCTTCTGGCACGAGTGAGTGTGACCCGTCGTGTCCTCGTGATTACAAGGCCGCATCTCGACCTCCCTTATTTCCACAGACCTACTATATCCATCAGGAACGCAACACGTTCACGGCGGGGGTTACTTCCGGTTCAGGTGGAACATCAGGCAAAGAGTCCTCGCGCTCGGGTACGCGGAAGGGGACTCGCGGCGCACAACAGCCACTGTTAAACGTTTCAGCACCCGCCGCAGCAGGTGCATCATCCCAGCAGGCCTATACCTTCGAACCGGGTTCGCTGCTGGCCAAGCGATGATCAATTACGTCCATTTTTATCCTCGATTTTTTATCTTACAGTATCATATCTACACCGCTCTCTCAGGACCGCAGTCTTTGTATTCCCACACTCGCTTTTAGACTCGTCGAATGCCGTCGTGTTCACTCATTACTATGTTTCCACTCATTAGAGCTACTACAGTACTGTTTGAACATTTGTATCTGTCTTTGCGGATCCTTACTCTTGTATCACCTTGTGTTCTAGAGCTGTCTTGATTTGGAGGAAATTATATGGTACTCTCATAACAGAGCAACAAGCAAGCAAGCGACAGATATGGTGAAAGGAAGTGAACAGACCCAGCGATCGCTCAACGGGAAGATTATGTATAAGATGCATACAGTGACACTCAGTCCCCCGTTTTCTTTTGTTTCTTCTTTGCTGGCTCGTCCTCTTCCTTCGAGGCTTTGGCCACCGGCTTTGGTTTCGGCTTGGGCTTGGGCTTGGGCGCTGGCTTCTCGGGCTCCGAGTCGATCTCCATCGTGTCGTTCGCATCTCCGCCTTTCTTTGGCTTTTTGACAGACTGTTGTTGTTTCGCCTTGGCTTTCTTCGGCTTCTTCTCCTCGTCCTCTCCACCGTCGCTGTCTCCGCCGCCGCCACCGCTCGCCTTTTTCTTCTTCTTAGCGGGCGAGGACTCCTTGTCCTCGTCCTTGGGTTTCGCCTTTGCTTTCTTTTTCGGACTCTTCTTTATCATGTCGCGATCGCCGGACGCGTCCGAAGCCGTCGCGCCGCCCTCCGAGTCTGAGCTCAACTCGCTCGGGGAACCTTCGTCCGAAGACGAAGCGTGGAAGTCCTCGTCTGTAGTATTTGTTGTTGTGCGTGCGTGCGTCAGTGGACGGAATCCTCTTGGTCGGGAAGGGCGTTATGTTTTGACTTACCGTCTTCGCTGTCGTCGTCGTCATCGCCGGTCCGCCTTACGCGCGGTTCCTCGTCGTCGTCACTAGCGACACTCTGCATCTCCTCGTCCGAGTCGTCTCCCGCCGCGGCGAGCAGCAGATCCCCGTCCGGGACCATCTCGTTCTTCACTCGCACCTTCTTTTCCTTGAGGTACGTGTCCGTGGGCTCGTGCTCCTCCTTGTTGATCGACGTGAACGTGTACTCGGGCCCGAGCTTCGTGATGATCTGCATATCGAACGTGCGCGCGGTGGCGATGCCGGCGCCGACGCGGGAAAAGACGACTTGATGAATGTCGGAGATTTCGATGAGCACGGGTTGTTTCGAGACGAAGAAGATGAATTTTTCGAGCATGAAGAGATCGCCCTGGACGGCTTTCAAGTTTGCCTTCAGGCCCGGATGCCCATTTCGACTGCGATGTACACAACGTCAGACTCGGACGGGTTTTGTTAAAGGGCGAAAACAGGACTTACCTCTGGAAGCTGCCCGTGCTGACGATTTTCTTCTTTGATAACGCGCGGAAGACACTCGACACAACCTCGAAGGTAGGCTTCTCGTAGTGTTTCTCTAACCGCTCATACTTTGCGATCTCCTCTCTAACCGTCACAGTGATTATTAGCTCCGATTGAGCGGAAATCGTGGAATACTAACTCGCTCATGTTCAGTTCAGCAGTAATCTCCTCCTCACGACTAAATTGCATAACCAGGTATTGGTAACGAGTCTGACCTTGTCGGATGGGAATGTCGAGGCCAAGCTTTGGGAACAAACATCAGCAAGGAAGCTGAAATGTAGGTATTCACGGGAGCGTACTATAAAGAGAATATGCAAGTCGTCTTTTGGTAGAAGGAATAGTCTTGATATGCTAGAATACACGATCTTGTAATCGTACGTTTTGCCACGTAGACGCAAGAAGTTTGGGAACATGTCAACGTCGTAGCGACCTCTGGGGGTTAGGACGAGGACCTCCTCGAAGCTTAGGATGATGTCACCCGAGACGTGGCCAAGTTCGGCCTTGTCTTTGATGGCATCGTGGAACGCCTGGGCGGCGCTCACATCGTCGCCGTCGTCTTCAGCGTCCGACTTGTTCGAGCCTGCATCGGAACCCCGCACGCGCAAACTTTGTCCAGGCACGAAGAAACGTATCTCAACCATCTCGTCAGGTTGGCCTTTTGAAGGCTTTTTTCCGGGGGAGTCAGAGGGTGCCATAAACTCGAGAGAGACCTCGGTGCGTCCAGCGATGTTGGAGTTGGCAACATGCTGCAGGGGAAGCTCGAAGGATGTTTTATTGCCGACGACGAAGGCCAGTTCATCGCCTGTTAGGGGCGTGGTAAGAGCCCGTAGCAGCACTGAAGACAAAGGTAAGGTTGCGCACCTCGGAAGTCAGTCGTTCCCCAGTTCCAGCCTCTGAATGAGACGTCCTCTGTCTCCAGCGTAATGGTGAAATGCTGCTTAAACAAGCCAGCGAGCTTATCGTGGTCCTAAATGCGCGCGGTCGAATGAGAAACATAGCTTAGCTCGATGAGAAAGGACTCACGTCACGTTCGAAACCATCGAAGACCTCCCGGCGACGGTCCTTCAAGCCCACGCGAAGTTGAAAGCCCCTCGCCACACGGAGCCATCGTGCCCATTTGATGTCTGTCGACGACATGGCAATGACATCTTCGGCATCCTCTCCTCTCCAAGCCATGCCGCTGGAGGCTACGCGGAATTCTGGTGGAAATGTTGAGATTGAAACTGGCATAGAGGAGCACGGCGAATAACGCACTTCCATGCTCTGTTGAGAGACCATGATACACCCTATCGAACTGAGTTGTCATCTTGTGGTGTAAAGCAAGGGCATCACAGGGCGGAGGACGCGTCTGGCGGAGTGTGAACGCGCACGCGTCTCTTGCCCTCACTACTGACTGTATCTCCTCCCCATCTCGTCTCGCAGCATCGGACACACCGTGCATGGACAGTCTTGAAGCCCTCTCCCGTGATACTCAGGAGCGGACTTTCTGCAAATGGTGCAGCGCACCCTTATGCTCCCACTCTGTGGTTTTCATGAGGCTATCTATCCCAGGCTAAACACAAAGCTTGAGGCAAACGGCTATCCACCGATGACCTCGCTTGTGAAGGACCTTTCAGATGGCGTCAGGCTCATACAACTTATGGTGCGTCGTTCAACCTGGCTCCCTGCTTTCCTGCTCCCGACCTTGACTACGAATGTCTACCTCTTCTAGGAGATCATGGGTATGTTGTATCCACAGTCTTCAGTTCTCCAAACCAAGCACACACGCTGTACGTGCAGGTGATACTTCCCTTGGACGCTACAACAGGAATCCGCGCATGCGTGTGCAGAAAGCGGAGAACGTGAACAAAGCACTCGAGTTCATCACATCCCGTGGCGTCAAGTTGACCAACATTGGCCCCGAAGGTAATCTCTACCACTGCTTCTCTAATTTCCTCCCTTTTTCAATCATTCACAGACATCATTGATGGTAATCTCAAGCTCATCCTCGGAATGATCTGGACGCTCGTCCTACGATTCACGATAGCTGATATCAAGTACGATGCCCTTGTCCTGTGATAGACACACTAACAATATTCACACCCTCAAGTGAAGAAGGCCTCTCCGCCAAAGAAGGCTTGCTACTCTGGTGTCAGCGGAAGACGGCACCGTATAAAGAAGTTGATGTCCAAGACTTCTCCGTTAGCTGGTCTGATGGGCTTGCACTGTTCGTCCTCCGTGGCTTACCATGCTGGCTTTGGTTTGATCACGATGTCTCAGATGTGCCTTAATCCACTGTCATCGACCGGATCTGCTAGACTATGACAAACTCGACAAGGTAGGCCTGTGTCTTTCGTGGAGTTTGTATCCGTTAACCCCTCATAGTCGGATCGCCATGGGAATACCCAACTAGCGTTCGACGTTGCTGCCCAATCGCTCGGAATTCCTGTCAGTCTTCTCGCTGTCTCCAGACAAGGACATATATCGTTTCTCATACAATGGAACTAGCAACTGTTGGAAGTTGCAGATCTTTGCGATTCTAATCGACCCGATGAACGTAGTGTCATGACCTATGTTGCCAGTTATTTCCACGCGTTCTCCTCTCAAGGTAGGCATCTGTTCCATGCTCTGCAAAGCTTCGATTGATATATGTCCTTTGTTCGTACAGATCAGGCGGAAACGGTTTCCCGTCGCATAGAGAAGTTCGCGGAACTAATGCAGTCCATCTGGGTTAGCAGAAATGACTATGAACGCCGCGTTCGAGCTGTGCGTGACAAGTCTCTTGTTTAAGTCATCAAAGCAGAAGGATAACGGTATCCCAGCTTCTTGTCGCCCTCAAAGAGACGCAAGAACAATGGGCTTCAGTGAAATTTACGGGTACATATGCAGATGTAAAAGAACATGCCGCAAATTTTGCGACATACAAGCAGACTACGAAGAGGACGTGGGTCACGGAAAAGCAAGATCTCGCCACCCTCCTCGGAAACATTCAAACGAAGCTCAAGACTTACAAGTTGAGGCCGTATGCGCCACCCTCCGGCCTTGCCCTTTCCGTCAGTATTAGTTGCGGAACGTCACAATTCCGAGCTAACGCCTCAGTAGGATATCGATGACGCTTGGGAGGTCCTTTGGACTTCAGAAGTACGACGATCAAGGGCGATCAATGCGCAAATACGAGAGTATGATCCTCGTCGAATCTCGTAGATGAGGTAACTGATTCTTGATAGAATCCAAGAGACCCTTCGCAAGAAGTTCGCAGCGCTAGTAGACGGTTTCCGGGAACGCCTGCGTGCCGTCTCTCTCGAGCTGTCCGCGGTGGAAGGTCCCTTGGAAGAGCAGCAACGTCAAATTGAGAATATCCAGACTCGGATACCTGCCCTTTCAGAGGCTTTAGAGGGTGTCGAAGCTGCTGAGGCCGAGTGTGTTGCCGCAAAGGTCGAAGAGAACGATTACACCGTGTTCACGTGCAAGGATCTCGAATTTGAACTTGAGCTTGTCGTGCAGAGCATAGCCAAGAAAATCTCATTTATCGACAACCAGGCATATTTTTTACTTTCCTTCCATTCGTCCTATTTTTCGTTTCTGACCAGGGTCGCCACAGATCGTGTCGCGCAACATGACTAATCTGACTCCGGCTCAGATAGAACAGTTCGAGAGCACTTTCAGGTACTTTGATAAGGAGGAGACGAACACACTCCAACTTTCCGAGATGGCCGCCGCCTTGGCTAGCTTGGGTATTGTCTATGCGGTGAGCCCTTTTCTGCCTTTACGGAGCCACTTTGATGACTTTCAATAAAAGGATGAGGATCTCGATATTATCTACGATCAATTGCTTCAAGAATACGGCGCCATCACCTTCGAGGCTTTCATAAATCTTCTGGTACGCCTCTCCAAGTCATGAACCTGCGCTCTACTTTCGATGTCGGGATCTAACAACTTGCAGGTCGAGATAACAGAAGACCAGACGTCGCCCGATCAGTTGCGCGACGCCTTCCAAGGGGCTGCGAGTAATAAGGTTCGTCTTGACCATTGCCGATCATCGCAGAGAGTCACTGAACTGCGCACGCGCAGCCGTATGTGACGGAACTGGACTTGCGCCTGGCACACATACCCGCTGGCGCGGTTGATTACTTGCGGGAGGTGATGCCGACGAGACAGAATGGCGCAGGGGAGCTGGAATATGACTATGACGCATGGCTGGACAGCGTGTTCGAATACTAAATTGCAACTAATGGGATAGATTGATTATCTAATGATGGCGATTGCCGAGGACACTGCCATCGATGACTGTTCAAAGACACCCCCAGCAACCCTCTCATCCTACCTCGTTTACGCGTGCCCCTGATTCCCACCACCAACACCAGCAACACAGAGAGATGGTGCGAAAACATTCGCCTGTCTCTGCATTCAGCAGATGCTTTATAATCACCATCACCTTATTACCCATCAGTCGTCCGGCGTAACCGTGAACCCAGATTGCTTGGCCTTGTACCAGGAGCTGAAACTGAGGAAGAAGCACAAGTACATCATCTTCGGACTCAGCGAGGACAAGACGGAGATCGTCAAGCTCAAGGCGGAGACCTCCACGGACTACGACGTTTTCCTCGCGGATTTGCCCGAGGACAAGTGTCGCTGGGCCGTGTACGACTTTGAGTTTCAAAAGGAGGACAGTGGCCAGCGCAACAAGATCGTCTTTTACCACTGGTACGTTCTCCCCTCCTCATTTCGATGCGTTACAATCCTCCCTTATCGTCCTCCTTTTTTCTGTGTTGCTAATGCCTTCGTATTCCTTTGCATTATCAATATCAATGCGGGACTCGGGGTTTCTTTGCTTGTGCAGGTCGCCCGATAACGCAAAGATCAAGGACAAGATGGTGTCCGCATCTTCGCGAGACGCCCTCCGACGCTCCCTCGTTGGCATCGCGATAGAGATACAAGGCACGGACTATAGCGAAGTGGCTTACGAGACTGGTGCGAGTTTTTCTTTCTCTTCTTCCGCTCGCTCGCATATCGTTTGATTTATACTTCGCCAGTCCTTGATAAAGCAAAGCGCGGAAACTGATCATTACTCGATGCTTCCCGTTCGTGTACACCTGTCCTACGTCCTAGTATTTGCTTGCAGAGGAGTTTTACGAAGTGCTGTTGGAAATAAATCCTTATCACATTACTGAACAAGCTCCGATGATGTCTTTGTGACTTGTTGACTGAGAAATTGGCATCCACGCAATTGGGGCTGTACAATGAGTGACCCGTATATGGCATGGCATACAGGGTTATCTAGCACCGGCCCCCTGATCAAACATTCTCAAAACACCCGCAAAAGCCAAGGATAAGATAAGATAGGTCGTTTCATTCAGCGCGGAATAAGGTATGAACGATTTATCAATGTCGCACCCATCTCCTGCCAGGGGGAAACACCATCACTCACGCCTCGAAAACGAACTGCGCGCCAACCTTATGCGCAGGACCCGCATGACCCGCATCATTAAGTCGTTGTGTGTCAAGGGCAAGACCGAAGGAAGCCTTGACGCCAGGTCGAAGCGCCTGAGTGTAACCTAGACGTAAATTAAAATGACATGAATGATAGCGAAATCGTCAAAGACACGTGAAATACCCACCGACAGCGAGGACACCAGCATTGTTGATTTTGGCCTTGATGAAAGCAGCCGAGTCGAGGTAACTAGAATTATGGTGTCCCCGTCAGGTCTCACAAGGATTAGCCGAGTCGAATAACATGCGTACGCCTTGGTGCCAACCTCGAGCCCGACACCCGGGGAGGTGGCATTGGTGTCATATATAGCCTTCGCGCCGGCCTCAACGTCGGGGCTAACACGGTGGTAATAGCTCGCAGCGAAGGTGCTCAAGTTTGAGAGACCATGGAGAGTGACCGCGTACTCGGGCGCAGAAAAGCCGAGGGCACCCGAATACTTAGTGACACGGCCTTCGGTGACATTGTAGGATGCTTCGGTACCGATGAGGAAGCCATCACGACCAAGAACGGTGTCGGCGGTAAATGTAGGGCCCTTCAGGGAAAAGCGTGAGCATGGGGGAAAGGAAAGGGAGGTATAGAGGAAACCAGGAGGGGGGGATCACACGAACCTTGAAGATGTCCAAAACTGCGCGGGCGTGAAGGCCAGGCTGCTTGTAGGCCGCGCCAAGGAGCACTGACTTTGTGTTCTTTTCCGGGTGGAGCGTGGTGGTGGTGTCGAGCTTGAGGCCCTTGGCGATCTGGTTCTCGAGCTCGATTTGGGTGCGGAGCGCGTTGTGGGTGGTCCAGGCCTGGGTGATGGTCAAGCCGTGGACTTTGTCAGAGTATTTGCCCTCGAGGTTGCCGGTGACTAGGGACGTTTTCGAGTCACGGCTGCCGTCGACCTTGAAGGTGACGTTCGAGGGGGTGGTGGTCTTGACCTCTAGGGAGGTACCGGAGAAGTGGTAGTCCTTTCCGAGGAGGTCATTGGAGGACTTGCCAAGGTCCTATACGTGCATGCGAGTTGGATCACATCAGAAAAAAGATTGCAAAACAGAAGGGGGGGAAATAGAGGAGAAAGGGGGGGAGTGATATTTACGGACCTTCCAGGATGGGGGAACTGGTTGAGGGAGAGACATCTGTTGAAAAGAGTAGGGAGTTTGAACGAAAAAGTAGGGTTGGATTTATGCGGTGGCAAACGGCGACGGACGAGAAACGGACAAACGCGTCGGTCTTTTTGGCCGCTCTACCCGTGGGAAATCGTCGGAATCACGCACGAACGTGTCTCCTCGGCGCGACTCGGTCGGAGCTCGGAACGGAACGGGAAGATGACGACGCTTGGTCGACTATTGTCATCGTCGTCATCTTACTGCACTAGTTCTGCTGCTGCTGCACGCATGCCTGTCAAATACATATCTGGGGATGTACGCCAACAATCAAATTACATCGTAGTTCATACCCTTATTGCTTCTCTGTGCAGGCTCTCGCTGGGATCATCAAAAGCGACAAGCGTCCCGGCGAACACTATCTCGTCGTAGACGTTCGCGACAGCGACTTCATCGGGGGTAACATCACCAACTGTCGCAATGCTCCCTCGGACACCTTCTTGGACAATCTGGATGACTTGGTCCGCGAGACCAAGAACGTACCGCAGGTCATCTTCCACTGTGCCCTGTCGCAGGCCCGGTGGGTCATAAAGACGTGTCTCGTACGCCATGAATCACGAGAAAATCTGACTGTCGCGATCGTTATTCAGAGGTCCAAAGGCAGCACGCGTAAGGACGATCATCCATCCGTCCGAACGACGCTCACATCTTTGATTGCCGTCCGAAGGAATATGATGACCGGCGCAAGCAGCTTCAGAGCGACGACGATGGCCCACAGGAAGTTCTCGTCCTTCGCGGAGGGTTCACCGAATTTCAGCGAAAGTTCAAGGTAGTTCGCGCAGAGCCCTTTTTGCACCCTCTCACTTTACTGAAACACAATTGCCCCCGTAGGACGATCCCGAACTCATTGAAAAGTGGAACAAGGAGATCTGGTCATTCTGATCCTCACTCGATGACATGATACCGTCTTGATCGCTTCATTTCCCAGGGAAAACGCGACGTGCTATCGGTAGAGAGGATAGGGAAGATGATTGTCCTGGATATAGATATGCGTGTTTTTCGTGTAGCGAATATACATCCATGCATTAAAATCGTCAAGGCGGCGTCTCCTCGTCCTTCGGCTTTGCGAGCACTCGCTTGGGAAGTTGTTCCACGACAGTCTGCACCCGCCTTCGTTCCTCCAAGATATTCCGCTGACATATCGTCCTGTGCGAGGGGAGATGCAGTCTCAGAATCGGGTCTACGACAGCAGGAAGGGGAGGCGAGTACTGACCAAGTACCGAGAGAAACGACTACGAACGTCCCTACGGCCCAATGACTCGCCAATAATGGATCTGTCCCAAACTCCGCGTCAGCACAAAAAAGTAAGAGGGAAGGGGTTAAGGACGAAGTCAAGATGACATACGAACGCCGAGCCCACGTATGACGCCAACGCCAACGCCACTCGCGATCCCGCTCAAGAGACTGTTCCGCGCGCACGGAATTTCGCCAACGCGTTGCACGTCATCATATGGCGACAATCTCTACTAGTATACCCATCGACATTGAACACGTCAGTACGAAAAGGAGTGGATGAACCGCGAGGCGGTAAGGGAAGAGGGCGTCGACGTCGATGCATACCTTGAATGCCTCTCGCACGTCAGTCCAGTAAGTCCCTGTTGTCTCTGTCTGGTAGATTGGACGGCGCGGCGCGGAGCTGTACGTTCCGGGAGGTGGATTTGAGTCTTCTGAAGGCTCACGCTCTGGGGCTTGCGCTGGTGAGGTGGTCCTCATCGTGGCAACAAACTGAGAGTTGGACGTGTGCCGTCACGTGCTGCGCTCACTTGACGCCCGAAAACGATGAACTCAGGGAACAAAACAGTCTCGCAGTGCGTGAGATATATGTATAAAAAGTGTGTCAAGGACAAAGTTCGCGATTGGTGTCAAGATGAGGGTTTGTGTCTAAGTCCCACATATCCTTTTGTTGCACGACCATCATTTCGATTCCTGACTCTCCGCAGCCTTCTTTGGTGCACCCACCTATGTCAAGTATATATCAGTCAATATCAATAAGAATTAACAGCGACAGGACGTACCTGTCTAGCTTGCTCACGCGCCTTGCCCAAGTCCGTCGGCCGCGGCTCGGCATCCTCTTGGTCCTGAAGAGTGCCCTTTTTCGGCCCGGCGTGCGGCTTTTCTATCTGCTCACGGGCGGTCTCGGCCCCGCTGTCCTGACCAGGGGCACCGTCGTCGTATTTTGCGGATTCGGCCGCTTCGGCCTCAGCTTGCGCCGCCTCCTTCGGGGCATCCTGGGTCTGAGACCGACGGGTTATTTGGTGATTCGTGACAGGTAGAACGGATTGAAATCGGGGAAACGCACGACAGCCCGTACGATGGACGCCTTCACCTCTTCGACTGGGACTTCCGTTCCCTCGGCATCCGCGATTGTTTCCTCGTTCTAAATCGGACGAGTACTGAGCCTACACGAGCATATACTTGGAAGCAAAGATGACATACTTTGGTCAGCTCTGCAGGTGCGGGTGGAGGAGGCGCCGCGGGGGAGTTCTCCGCGGGAGCATGGGGCTGGCCATGACCCGTAGCGCTGTGAGTCTGATGTGGCTTAGAACGCGCAGAGGGTGAAAACAGATAGACTATCTATAGGATAGAATGCCTCCGCTGAGTGTGACACGTGGGTATTGCAAATGTCGAAAACCTGACCGTCGGAATGAAGACGAGCGCAGAGCCGATCTACGAGTACGGCACTACGAGTTGA
>Ga0137394_10000199_pt1 | contig 41864 bp, 52 predicted proteins | sample czobulk116metaG_FD_108278 | JGI IMG/M metagenome (GOLD analysis project Ga0137394, IMG submission 108278) | Vadose zone soil microbial communities from Angelo Coast Range Reserve, California, USA - czobulk1.16 metaG | ecosystem: Environmental > Terrestrial > Soil > Vadose zone | place: USA... | reverse complement strand
TGAAAGGACATGCCTCGACCGTTTGAGGGAGAGCACTCGGATATCATGATCTGCTCTGACACTTGTTTGTGAATCTGTCGACAGCATGGAGGATTGGGCGCTTTCGGTGATCCGCAGTGTACACACTCAGATATGAGCGAACGTACAAAACTGTGTCGTGGCGTCGGCCAAGAGCAAGGCACTGGCACTGTATTACTTTTGCTATGAGTTGGGAAGACTTCCTACTAGGTCATACAATCATATCGCATGTCAGGCTCTCCCAGCCACAAAGCCCACGATTACTCGCTGCAGATCCCTTCGATACGGAGTATGCAATTGATTGGGTGGACATCCACCAAGAGACAACCCCCCTGAAGAGCATGAAATGGCATGTCGACGTCGATAGTCGTATCGTACAAAACTGTCATACTTTGACCCTGGCCTGCGCTGCTTGTGCAGCATTAACGCCCATCCACGTCTTTTCGACGAGGCCGAGAAGCTTCTGCATGTCCGAACTCCAGTCGTTCATGACGTCCTCCGCGCTGCGCTTGTTACGGAAGTTCACGATGCCTGCTGGCCGGTCGATACGCGCCCATACAGTGCCAGCCACGACGAGTCGACAGAGCGTCTCCTCCGCCTGCTGTGGAGTGAGATCGAGAAGGGTGGTCAATCGCGCGAGCGTAATGCGGGTATAATATTTTGCGATGACTCGGACATTCTGAAATGTGTCGCGATGAGAACAAAGCAAGTTCCCGGAATTCAAAACCATACATGCTCTATTACCCGCGTGTGCAGGTCTTCCCAATGTTTATCGTTCGCGAAGACTTCAGTTTTGCGCAAAAACGAACCGAAAACATCCACGATGCCAGGCCATCGCATAAGTTCGTCGGCGGTGAAGGACTTGATCAAATTACTGCGGAATAGAATGAGCTCGAATATAATCCCCATTTTGTTGGAGAACACACTACTGCACTTCCAACTTTTCAAGCAGTGGGTCGGCAAATAACCTGTGCATCATGTCGGACTGTTCGTTGTCGAACGGGGCGAGAGCAACGTAGTAGACAATATGTTCGAGCGCCTTTCAGAGACGTCAAATTTGATGAGAGCGTGAGGAAAAGAAAGCACGAAACGCACTGTCTTGCCCTTTCCATTGACATCCTCCTTGATTGATGGCGTCTCCCAAACTTTGTGGTAGTATTTTGCAACGTCTAGATAAGCATGATGACGCAGACCATATTGAACCATCATGTCATAGAACTGTAACTTGATGGACTGTAGTACGAGGCATGAGAATACATCGGCCTTGGACGACACGGGCGCAGCATACCTCGTTTTCCGGTTCCTTGAGGAACTGTTCGTTGATCTTCCGGCTCTGCACGCGCAACTTGACCCACTCTGGCTCGCCACCACTAAGCGTGCCCTTCTCGCCCTTCCCAGCATTCGCGTCGTCCGCGTCTTTGAGCCGCGCGACCTCCAGAAGCAACCTCATTTGCTCCAAGATGAACTTGGTCTTCTCGACGCGCTCCATCGAGGAATACGTCTCGACCTGGAGGTCCGACAGCAGATCGGAGGCGGTGATGAGGGAATCTCGCGGCGGAGGCGATTTCGGCGTCGGGTTTTGATACAACGTTTCGTGGTGGTGGGCGAGTGATAGCGTCACGCGGGCCCGTGGTGTCTCCAAAAAGAGCTGAATGGATATGCGGGGGGAGGGAGGCAGTTGAGTACGGGAGGAGGCAGTGCTGCATGCGGGAACAAACAAGCGCGGCGTACCTTGCCCTCCGTCACAGTACGCAGAGTCTCGACCAGTTCGAGCCACTTTTCGACCCCATCTCGTTGCTTAATCTCGTCTAGCCACGACATCGCCAGTTCCACCATGGCCTGGATGGCGCCTTTCAATTGGCCATGTTTCTTGCTCAGGATGCTTATACTCGAGTTGAGCTGCGCATAATCTCGCGCGTCGTACTCGAGCTCGACAATGGCTTGCACGAGCCGCGTCGTTGACTTGAGATCCGTGCCCTGAACATAACGTATGCACATTACATAGGCAGCTATCATGAAGATCGAGAGAAAACGTACGTTTCTTGCTTGCTTCTCGAGAGCGAAGAGCTTCTCCAGTGCCTCCTGGAGCTGTCCGGCCTAGGAAGTGATGGTGGTCAAAGATGGGAACGCGACGAGGCTTGAAGCGACTCCACCTGCGCAAGTGCGGTCGCCTGGGGAAGAAGTTCATCTACTTCCGGCGTGAAGTCTTTTTGTTGGAGCTTTCCGCTAGGACCCTCGGACATGGCGTAAGGAGATGAAGTGTGGGACGTGGAGTGATTGTTAGAGTGACGCGTCCCCTCAGGGTTAGGGTTCCTCTTTTTGGCCTCGATCTCTGCAGCGGCTCGGCGCAACCACGAGATTGGCGCTCGCGTGGCGGGTTTTAGTGGTTCACTCGGGCTCGAGTCTAAGTTCTCGCTGCCCTCTACCGGTTGTGCCCGGGATGCAGCAGGGAGCTTCTCACCCTCAACCACAGCACGGGTAGGGGATTCAAATGCGTGAGATTCATGAGTGTGATGTCCATACGTTAGATCGTTGCCCGCCGAGCTAGTAGTGTCCGACATCTCCTAAGCGCGACAAGAGAGAAAAAAGGGGGGCCAGACATAATAAAAGTAATCATGAGCGAAACGAAGGCCATACCAAAGAGCATAAAATCATATACAGACAGGAACAAGGCCGGTGCCCTCCCTCACACCCGAATCCACAGGCGACACCTTTTCCGACACGACGGTCGTCTCTTCCGATGGCGACTCCTCCACCATTTCGTAAATTTGCGCCGTGTTGACAGCAGCCTCACTTTTGAATGACGCGGGGAAGGGCGTCATCGCCCAGACGTCTTGCATGCGTGCCGTGACGAAATTCGGCCCAAAAAGCATCGTCTTCCACGCGAGCGAGATCGCGCTTCCGACGATCGAGGGGACGTATATTTGCGGGAGATAATGTGCCTCCTTTGGCGGTGTCGTCGTCGACGGCGGCGGAGAAAGATGCTCGTCGTCGTCTTCGATGTACATAGTCTCGCTGAATTCCGGAACCGCGTCCACGGGCTCTGAGGCAGTTTCAATGACGGCGTCGACCTCACGCGAGACCATCTCGGGCGATGCCATGACCCCCTCTTCGACTTTCGTTGGGACGGCATCTACCTCTCGGTCAACGACGGCAGGGGTAGCATCGACACCCGTAGATATAGCCTGTGGCCGAGCAAAGACTACCTTCTCTGCAGTCCGCGGTACAGCCTGCGTGGCGGTGCTGGCCATCTTCGGTGCCACTTGTACGACGCGCTCACGCATGACCGGCTTGGCCTCAACAGCCTTGTCGATCATCTGCCGTGGCTCGGGGAGTTCGGCGCGCCCAGCGATCCAGCGTTCGGTGAGACGGACGTCCTGGAGATGGGGGAGCATCTCTGCGACGCGTTGCCAGGCGAGCGCGTGCGTTTCAACGAAGCCTGGCCTGTTCTTCTCGTGGAACCACCGAAGCGTATCGGCGTGTGGCGCGAGGTGCGACAACGCCAACGCAGCGGTGAGTGACTCACGCACCCAGGAGTGGCCGAGGTGTAGCTTGAGCAGCGCGCGCGACGACACGGTGCGGTACAGGTACATCTGCGGGTCCACCGCGTCTCCGTTTATGACCACCGCAAGACTCTCGAGGCTACGACAGCGTGCCATGAGCGGCGCCAGGCCGTCGAGCGTGAGGCTCGGTGGTCCACTGGCGATGGGGAAGCGCGCCGTGGGGCAGAGGCGGAGAACCTCTAGACTCGGGCACGCCTCGGCGAGCTGGGCGATGTCGGAATTCTGGATGATGACGGACTCGGGGAGATCGATATCGAGGCGGGTGAGGTAGGGTAGGGATGTCAACGACTCGAGCGAGAGCCGACGGGAAACGGCTTCCCCTCTGGAGGTTGCGCGCACGAGGTCGTTGAAGCGGGATGCGCCGCTGGCAGAGATCTTCAGCGACTGGAGGCTGTCGCCAAATGACCGCGAAATGAGAACACATAGGTTGCGCCAGTCAGTCTTGTCGAATGGATCCTCAATGACGAGATCCAGGTGAGTCAGCGGGCTGGCGATGCGCCGAAGGAACGTGACGATGGTAGGGACCTCGCCCGTGAGTTGCAGCACTCTCAGCGTCACGAAGGCACCAACGATAGGCGCACGCTCCTCGACGGGACGCTGCTTCGATTTCTTCGTCGACTTTTTGATTTCGGTGAAGTCGATATCCTCGCCAGAGAACACGCCGCTGTCACGCGACCGGGACGAGTTGGGTGTGCTGACCCCGGAACTCGAGGCCCCAACGTGTCTGAAGAAGTCATCGACCACCTTGTTCGAGCGACCAGTGAGGTCCAGCTGCAAAGCGCGCAGTCGCTCCAGAGAAGCTACCCAGCGCCCAAGAGTTGAAGAGAGTGCGCTGGGGGCCATCAGCGTTAATCTATCGAGCTCTGTCTGCGGGGCCAGCACGTGCGAGAGGTCGTCTGGAAGGGGGGCGAGCGACGTCAAAGAGAACGATGTGAGTTTGGTGCGCCGCGAAATGTCAGCGAGTACGTTGCCGATGTGTGGGATGCGCGGATTGACCTCGAGCGTGAGGTTCTGCAGCTCTGGGTTGAGGAAGAGGTGGAGGTGGTCGAGCCCGTTAGGTGTCTCGACACGCCAGACGAGCGAGCTAAGGTTGGGAAGAATGTAGGTACGCGGACGGTGTTCATCGATGATCGGGAAGATCGAGGGAGATACGCTCTTGGAGCTTTCGTCATAGACAAGGCGCCGGACGCGCTCACCATATTGGATGACCTTCTCCCAGTGTTCCGGGGACGGTGCTTCAGCCTGTGCCTCAGATGTAAGGACTGACAGGAGCCCAGGATGTTGTTCAACTCACTAGGCCCAGCCCAGGGCGCTTGGCCCTCTTAAATATGTGATTCGGGAATAGGGAAATAAGGGGTACGAGATTATCCAGTTCCTTCCACAGCAGGCCCAACCCCGGCTCGACCAGTGCCTTGGACACTCTCGCGAGCCTCGACAACGTCCTCTTGCCGTTGGGGCCATCTAGGACATATTCCATTAACTTAAGGGCGACTTCGGCGTCACGGATGAGGCCAGGGGCCTTGGGCGGCTCCTGCTTCTGTTGCTTTTGTTGTTGTTGCCTGGGGCCACGGCGAGAAGGCATGGTTGCGATCGTCGAGTAAAGTGGCGGTGGATAGTTCCTCAAAAACGGTAAGGTAGAGGTGCGCGGAGGGGGAGGAGAGGGCAGATATGGGGATGATGGAGCTGAGAGTTGGAGGTAATAATGGTGCAGAGAATGGACACGTTGAGAAGGGCAGGGATACGCAACGCACGACATGCGGCCATGCTACAGAACAAACGCCCATGTAGATGTGATGGATGCGTCAAGTAAACGACACTGCGTGGGGTGGAGAAGGGGTGAGATGGGACGCCTCGTGGCGCACTCGTAAGAGGCAAGCGGGCAGGGAAGTTGTACACCTAGCGATAAGTCATCTGTCGCAAAATCAGATACGCGTTCTAGCCACAGAGCACATGCCAAATTCGTGGCCGGCGCGAGGCGCGACGTGCGAATATTGCGTTATAGGACACAGCCCTGGCTAGGTGGGAGTGAGTTGCGAAAGGGGGTGTTCACTGGCCCTGGCATCATGATGTTTGGGTGGGAGTCGTGCTTACTGCACGTTGTCTCACGTGGCCGCGTATGCTACATGCTAAGGCCGCGCGCAGTAATAACTACCTGTAATGCCGCACACACACCAATATGAATCATAACAAAGCCATGCGGATAAGCGAGCGACATACACAGCGCGCGCTCTTGGCCCATTATAGTTCCCCAGTCTCCCATGGCACAGGCTCGCCTTCCCAGTCATCCTCGGCCTGCGAGTCACTTGCTTCTCCTATCTCACCCACGCCCCAGATGTCCCCACCCTTTTCCGCGTCATAATTGCTCGTGCGTTGCCCGTACAAGACGCCGCGTACCATGCTGATATCGCGTGTCGTGTGTGCCTTGGATGGCGAGATTGCGAGCAGGCAGCGGAGGTCGTCTGGGAGGTCGACCTCAAAGTCACCTGGCGCATCATGGCTCATGGTGCCCGGGCTCGAAGGTCGATCGTGGGCACCAAGACCGATGATAGGGTCCAACTCCTCCATCGATGTGGCACGGCTTGTACCGCGTCGTTGCCAACTCCATTCGCGGATCGTTACGTGAGGATCTGTGCTTCCCTCGTCTTCATCACCCGAATCCTCCGGTAACTTTGGCCGTTTACGGATCGGCCCTGTAGTTTGACCTCTGCCCTTCCCTTTACCTGTATACACAGAACTGGAAGCAGCCGGAGGCGGGGAAGGTGGTAGAAGGGGAGGGTGTTGATGTGGGCAAAGGGAATCAGGAGTATCAGCCAGGGAGCGCTTCGCAGCCGAATTTCGCTGTGGGCCCTCCTCAATATGGACTGCTTGTTTAGCCTGCTCGGGCTCAGGGAGAGGGGCTTTTGATGGTTGCGCAGCGCCGAAAGTATCATTTCCAAAGCGGTTGGAGTACAAAGGCTTCGTTGTCCGAGACTTTGCGCTGTCTTTGGTGGAATTTCCTTCCAGGGCTTTCATTTTGAGGTTCGGATGATTATCGGAAGGCATCTCAGAGGCGAAAAACTTCGACATGCTCGTTGCACGTTGTGATTGCGACCGAGAGATTCCGAGTCCGGTATTAACTGGGACCCTTTGTGATCGGGCGCGCCCGTCTTGAGAATGAGAATTGACATCGCCGGCTGCTCCCTCAAATAGGAGCTTGAACGCCCCGCCCTTCGGAGCGGGTTTCATAGGGGAATCTATCACAAACGAAGAATCGGCTTGTTCGGCGTCCGCCCGATCATCATCATCATCATCATCGCTATCTTCCAAGTCGGGCTTACTGAGCTTGGTAAATGAGAGTGCGTCGGGAAGAACACGCTGGCGCTTCTCTTTCACGGGGGAGGGCGAGACGGGTTCACCACGTAACCGTTTCCGGGCTCTGGAGACGGTGTTATTTGGCGCGGATGTCCGGAGCGTCTGAATGGAATGGAAGGGATCGGGAGATACGTATTTGGGTGAGAATATAAGCGGCTGTCTCGCCTTTTGGGGAGTGGCGAAGGGGTTGGAGGATCCATCAGAACCAGATATGGGAATGGGCGCAACCTTGCTCTGTTTATTCTTCATCGGGGAGAAGGGGTTGGATGCAGAAGTCGTTTCAGTTGTGACTGCGCGTGATCTGGGAATAATTGAGATAGGTATCTCTGACTTTTGAATAACAGAGCGTGAAGGGGTAGAAGGTGCAAGTTGTGAATTTTCAGTGAGTGATCTAGTGGCGTTTCCGAGCTTGGAAAGCTTTTTGTAGAGCTTGTATTTGTCGGCTGTACTAGGGGGTAATGATGAGCCAAAGATCTGTTTCGGGGTTGGACGTTACTCGAGTCGTACCGAACCCCGCATTCCTAATATCGTCGACAGAGGGTGCATGATGGTGTGTATCCCTGAACTCCCTCTCGAAGGCTTTGAGCTGAGCGCGCAAAGAGAGGATATCCGTGTCCGCTGAGGCGGATGTAGTCATGGTTGTGGCAGACAACGGAGACAAAAAGCGAGAAGGCGCGCTGTGAAAAGGGACACGTGATGCGTGATTAATGAATCACTGCCGTTTATGGAAAGAGCGCTTAATTGATTGCGGCCATGGCATGTCCGTGGACTGTCTGTCCCGCAGTCCCCCAACGTCGTGGCCGTCGTGCGCTGCCCTTCATCTACTTGGCCTTTGTGTCCTCGAGGACGATCCAGTTGTGGTCCAGTTGAGACTTCCTCTTTTCTTCTCTTGCGTCCTTGGCCCGTGGTCTTTGCTTCTCGGTATATCTGACGAATAACACTTTCCTCCCTTCTCGCTCCCGCCCCCTCGCACAGCCTCTTCCTCTAGCCGTCTCTTTCGGCACCCTCTTCATAGCCCTTTTTTAAGGCCATCACAACGGAATTTCCCCTCTCCCTGCTCCACCCACCCACTCCCCTCTCACTGCACCTTCCCCTCCAATGGCTTCTGGTGTCATGTACACCCCATCTGCTACATTGTCGGCCTGGGAATATGGCGGCTACCCTCACGATAACCACCATCCCGAATACACCTCTTACCCATCCTCGCGTGTGCAGCCGTCACACTCTCATTATCAGCAAGTCCAGCAGGTTTGGACGCCTCCTTCACGCTACTCAACCGGCTCCTACCCAGATTCCTCCTACCACGCTCCGCCCTACACCAGTTCCCCCCCGCCCTTGCGGCACTCCTTGGCCAATGACCCCGCCTTTGCCCATGATCCCGGTACCAATCCCGACCATTGGTATCGTCTGGCTGATACGCAATCAAGGCCTCCTTATCCTACCCGCTCGCACTCAGGATTGGAGGTCTCACATGGCTTTGTGCCCCAAGCCAACTCCGTCCACAGTACATCACACCATGCACACTCTTATCATGAGGACGTGGCCGGACCGTCATCACCACTGCACCCCATTTATTTCATACCCCGTTCTGTTTCCTCATCGTCTTCTACGTCCGACTCATCCACGTCGAATTCTCCAATCAATCGGGCTCCACGGTCCTCGGCCCGCAGTTTAGAATATCCATACGAACATTCAGATTCTCCTATCCACTCCATCACATCTATCGAGACTGCGTACGTTCCTCCGGATGAGGCGCAATTGCGCCCTCGTCACGGCAAGCACCGTCGTAAACGCCGTTCGCCGAATGCTTCTCAACAGGCAAGTCATCTTGCCGAAGAAATACCAGGAGCCATGGTCCCTTTAGCCGAGCATCCCGTGGACCGGAGTTCCCATACACTTATGTCATCGATGACAATCTCCCCTCCACCCAGTCTTGCAGAACCCCCAAAAGACGGCCGAGCAAGGACATCCAGTCGATCCACTCCCCCTGACTTGGACACTATAGACGAACTCGACAGGACCAACCCTTACGGTATCAACGTTCACCATAAGGGTCCCTACGAGGCCATTGCTGCCATACTTAACGAGACTACTCCAATTGACTCTCCTCTGTTGCGAGTAAAGGGGATACAACAACAAGTCTCTGCCAGTGCCCCACTCCGTCCTTCACGACACACTAAGGTACGTAACCTGATATCTGAGCTTTCACATCAGTCATGTCCTATTAGAGCGAGCCAAATGCCAATCCCATGTCTCTGAACCTGCAACCGGGACAAATCCTTCAGAGTTCTATCTACCAACCGACTCAACCGACTCACTTTCCGGTCGAATTTTCCCAAGGCACGTTTATGCCGAACCACCACGACATTCGTCCCACACGCAGGCCAGTCGAACCCATGACAGCAGAGTATGAGACTCCGCTGCGTCGCAATCAGACTCTTCCTGTCCCAAGTTCGGCACGGGGGGCAACCGAGCAATCCTATCATATGTCACAGCCTGTTGCATCCGAAGTCGAGTATCAGCGTCCATACCCTACTGACTCGAACGTTCATCAACCCAACCCACCGCCACCCTTACTTGTCGATGGACAAAATGGTGTTCCCAATCATTCACCTAGTCGGCGCCAGATCTCCGGTGGTGATCACGATACCACACGCTATCCTCCTCACACTGACATGTCTCACGGTACTCGGCCTCCTTTGCAGATTGCGCCTGTAATGTCTGTTACCTCTTCCGATGTGCCTCCTACCCCAGATTTCGACCAGCGTCTTATGCGTACACTCTATCTTACCAACCCAGATGGGGCTTCCGGCCGGGTTGATCATCGTCCCCACGCTTCCCACTTACCACTGGCTCCCGAGACCATCCATCCATCGACTGAACGACGATCGGAGAGGTCATCGCGTGGTCACCACAACAGCTTTTACGGTGGTCAGCCTTCGCATGCGACTACGCGTGCTCGAACATACTCGGAGGGTCGCAGCCGAGGTCAGCGCAATTCCCCTCCAAGTAAAGCTTACGACCAGGATGAACCTCGACGTTTCGAGCCACCATCCCAAACGCTAGCAGCAATGAAGGGTCCGTATGTCGGACAAGCGCCATCTGTTTCGTCGTCGTCGTCCCGCACGTCGTCGAGCCTCGTGCCACGACACGTCCCAAAGCGCCTTGTCATGCCAAGCCCACTCGCCAACGCAACCGAGAGCGCCCCTTCGATGGCACTCTCCACGGCAGCATCGTTGCGACCAACTGATGGACGGCCTGGCCACGTACTGCGCAAGCGCACCACATCAATGGATATGCGTCGCCCACAACGCGCTCAGACGTTGTCGGAGCAGACGGTGGGTCGAGGCGCGTTTTCTTTCTTCAGGTTTGGAAAGGGTTCCAAGCCGATGGTACGCGAGGTCCGCGTGACGGAACCACCGAAGGTTGGAATGAGTGAGAAGGGGCAAGTTCGAGTGCGAACGCACGAGGAGCCTCGAAAACTCAGCAAGCGCAGATGAGCAGACTCGTCTTTCGTCGTACTTTGCGACAAAATATGTGTATTTTCCTCGGGCTTTGCAATATGGCGGATGGTGTTGCCTCATGGCGATGTGGCGGCCGCAGCCTGACTGTTGACAGGTTTTAAATGCACCGCTTCACTCTTGGTTTTGTACCTCCAGATGTTGTATTTGTCGTATCTTTAAAATGATGTATGTAACTTTGATGATATGCCTTTACGACGTGGATACGAATCAACTCATTGTGGCCAACCCGGAAGGTGGGGAAAATACAGAGACGTAACAATCAGAAATTTTGACGGAACATGAACTGGAAGCTGTACTGCTTCGTGTCCGGATCCCAGTGCGACCAATTCCAGTAACCTCCATCGTCAAGTTCATCCTCAATCTCGCGCGCTGGGATGCGGAATGCAATCGTTTCGTACGGCTCTGCGGCCACCTATTCCACCGAAATAAAACCAAGAAGCGTAAGCCTCACACATAAGAACATGTGTGAAAAGAGGAGGGGGGGAGATCACGCACGATGAGGTACTGATATGACTTGTTGGGGGGTTCCCTCCTCTGTTCCCAAGCGCTCATGAACCGCCTGCGCGGAACGACGCCAGTCTTGACCTGCGGCAGGTGTATCTGGACCATCATACCCTCCTTGCCCGACTCGCGGTCCCGCACTTTCGTCACGCGGTAACCCGGGCGGCCTATCTTCAGAAACACTTTGCGCTGGACGTTCGACTGCTTCGGCGCGACCTGCAGCTCGCCCTCCTTCATGTCGCGCGCCGCGCGCCGCGCCAGGTTCGTCTGGTGCTTCTTACCTTGCGTGTGCGCGAGATAGGAACCTTCGTTTGTGTGCAGCGTCAGGCAGAGACGGCATTCGAGAGAGCCGAGGTGGTTGCGCAGGATGTATGGGTCCTGTGAGAGCGAGCGAGAGAGAACCAGGGGGAAGGGTTGGATAGGGAAGTTAGCTCGGGGAAGGGGTTGGGAGAGGGTGGGAACGACGTACCTTGTTCAGGTCCACGACGCCCATAGCGATTTTGCGCAGACGTTCGCGCCTGTCGACATTGGTCTCGGACGCTCCAGCAACACCACCACCACCGAACTTTGAGCCGACTCGATTCTGTGAAGTAAAAGGTGTCAATGCAAACGCTGGATTGCGGTGTTTAAATATGCTAGCCAACCTGGAAATCTGCGAAATGATATCAGTCATATGAGTCTTGTATCAAAAACGCGGTACATACCCATTTCTTCACTGTAAAGCAAGCTGAAGAGAGAGAGGACAGCGAGTCGAGTGAAATAAGTGATGTTGCTGATGTAATCAAGACGATCTCGTGCCTCAGATTAATTTGTTTTCAGAGGCGCGACACGCTCATACTTCCCTGGCTGGACTTTCTCGGACGCACACTCTAACCCGTTTGACCATAATCATCTTCGGATCTTCGTTCCTCGCATAATGGTCTCCAAGAAAAGGAGTTTAGAGGGTGCCGCGTCTCCCAAAGCAAAGAAATCCAAGCTAGCAGCGGACGGGAGCACGGACAAGAAAGAGAAAAGGGCCAAGGCCAAGATCGGCAAACCATTAGAGCACGCCTTCAATGTCGCACCAGAGGATATTGACTTTCCTCGAGGCGGTGGGACAACGTTCACAGCCCAGGAAGTCAAGGCCATTCGAGCCGAGGCTATGAAGGAGGCCGACGATTTATTCAAGGTGCGGATGCGATGGCTCGTGTCTATCTCCTCTTGCTTACATGGCGCGTGAAGGAACAAACACAGAAGACGAAAAGGCCACGCGGAAAGTCGGATACGAAGGGTAAAGGCAAGGCAGTCGAGGGAGGCGGAAAGAAAACAAATGCTATTCGAATAGAGCATCTCAACTATAAGGTATGTCCTCTACGACAGCTGTCGTAACCTCGCATATGAACCATACCTCCAAATAGCGCATCGCTGTAGGGATGAAGATTCTTGCGCAGGTTGTCTCTATCGAACCGCTCGCTCTCGTTGTCTCTTTGCCCAACCAGTTATATGGCCATGTTCCGATCACTCAGATCTCCTCCGAGCTCACTGCCGCTCTTGAATCTACGAATGAGGACGATGAGCCACGTTCCGATGAAGAAGACGAGGCGGAGGAAGAAGAAGACGCAGAGGCGAAAACTGCTCGTCTGCCTGACCTGTTCGACCTTTTCCGGCCGGGCCAGTATCTTCGCTGTGTTGTAGCTGCCTCACACGCTGCCGGTACGACAAAGGCGGGAGTTGGAACAGGGCGGGCAATGAGTGAGATCGAAAAGGCCAGCAGGCGAGTGGAGCTGTCTCTCAATCCCGGGCAAGTGAATCAAGGGGTGTTAAAAACGGACCTAAAGCCAGGCTTCGTGAGTGGTGACGCGCCGCTTTTATGGTTATCTCACTCATACAGGTCTAGACTATGTCTGCCTCCGTCAAAAGTATTGAAGACCACGGCTATATACTCAACCTCGGACTACCGGAGGTCTCGGGCTTCTTATCTTTCAAGGATGCGAAGAAGTCGCTGCAGAGCTCGCCAAGCCTCCCCGTTGGCAGTATTGTCGACGTTTCCATTTCGAAAGTTTCTGGCAACGGGCGCACTTGTAATGTGACAATGGCTCCTTCGAGTATAAGGGTTTCCCATGTATGTTCACCTTATATCTTTGCTCTGTCCATTCTGATGAACTTGGATTTTAGCTAAACGAGGTTACCAACGTGACTTCGATTCTCCCAGGAGAATTGGTACAATGTCTTATTACGACCATCTCACCTCTTGGGTTGAATGTTCAAGTCCTGGGTTATTTTGATGGCACTGTGGATGAATACCACCTTCCGCCAGGCGACCCATCTGACAATTTCAAGGCTGGAAAAAAGGTCAAGGCTAGGGTACTGTATGAAATCCCGGGTACTTCGCCGCCGCGCTTTGCACTCTCACTCGCACGTCATATAATCTCCCTGGAGCAGAAATCTATCAGCGCGGAAGGTGACGAGGAAGTCACGAGCATTGAAGGAGCATACCCTGTCGGTACTACCCTGGATGCCGTGAAGATCGTCAAGGTAGAGGCCGAGCGCGGTCTACTGGTTGACCTGCAGGAATGTGTTCAAGGATTTGTTCATGTGAGCGTCCTTATATACCCGGCCGTCGATTATCTCAAGCCTCCCAGATATCACACACATCCGATGAATACGTCCCTGCGTTATCATCTTCCTCGGGGGCATGGAAAGTTGGTGCCTCGCATCGTGCCCGGGTCATCGGGTACCACCCCTTTGATGGCATCCTTCAACTGTCTATGCGTGCTTCTGTCTTAAAACAGAAATTTCTCAGGGTCTCTGACGTTCAAGTTGGAGAACTACTTAAAGGCACTGTCAAAAAGCTCACTCACAACGCTTTGTTCGTGTCCATCTCCGGCAACGTGGACGGTGTCGTCTTTCCCAATCATTATGCGGATATCATTTTAAAGCATCCTCAGAAGAGATTCAAAGAAGGGAATAGCATCAAGTGTCGCGTAAGTAAGCCCTACACAGGGTGCAACATGCTAGTCACCTATCTGACTCGTTAGGTCCTTGTTGTTGATCCTGAACGGAAAAGGGTGGCGTTGACGGCCAAGAAGACCTTAGTGGAATCGGACTTGCCTCTCATCACCTGCGCAGAGGATGCTCAGGTCGGTGTGGTGACTCATGCCGTTATCTTCAAAATAATGGAGAAGCGCTTGCTCGTGGAGTTCTTCAACAACGTCAAGGGGTCTATTCCACCGAAGGAAGCTGGGTAAATAAACAGTCATACAGGTACCTCTCGTCACTGACATTTCGTTAGCGAAAACCTGGTTGGGCCCTTGACTAATTCTTTCGTTGTGGGGAAACCGGTCAAGGTTCGCATCGTCTCGGTGGACTCTGAAACAGGTAACATCACCGCGAGCATTCGCCGTGCCGCGCCTAGCTTCGATGTCAAGGTCGCCGACATCAGTGCTGTCGAGATTGGCACCAATGTCGAAGCTGTAGTAACTGAGATCCATAAAGACAACGCCGTTTTGTCCCTCAAGGAGTCAAATATTCGTGCACTCCTCTCGCTGAAGAATCTGGCGAACCATCGCAACCTCTCGCTTCCCCAGCTACAGACGTCTCTCGCGGTCGGTGAAGAGCTCGAAGAACTTGTTGTAGTGACACGGAATCCAGAGAAGGGCATAGTGATTGTAGCGCACCGAAAGACCAAGCCAACGCTAGAGCACAAGCAGGTCCTAAAGATGGATACCGTCGAAGTTGGGCAATTAGTCGGTGGCCGGGTGCTCCGCCACTTTCATAGCGGCACGGTCCTCAAGTTCTCTGGGAAGATTACCGGCACTCTGCACCCTACTGACGCATCAGACGATTACGAAACCGGCGTACCTTTCCCAGCCCTCGACTCGATTATCAAGGCCGCGGTAGTCTCTTTCGACAAAGACAAGAAGCAGCTCGTTGTCTCCGCTCGCGCATCCAGAACTCAACCGGAAGATCACCCATCGATCGTGGATCGGGAGATCAACGGATTCGAAGACCTGAAAGTCGGCGAGACCGTCCGTGGCTTTGTAAAGAGTATACCAGAGCACGGACTATTCGTAACTCTTGGCCGGTCGATCGATGCGCGAGTCCAGATCAAAGAACTTTTTGACGAGGTAGGGGCGTCAGCGTATATACTCTTTGATCCGCACTTAATTCCATACCAGTTCGTGAAGGATTGGCGGCCTCGCTTTCAAGTCAACCAGCCCGTTAAAGGCCGCATCCTCAGGTTTGGCCTTTTCCTCCCTAAATTGATCCAGCCGTAGCTGAACTCATGTTCCAGCGTTGATACCGTCAATAAGAAGGTCGAACTGACATTCCGATCGGGGGATTTGTCGAGGTCTACGCTCTCACTGTCGGACTTCCAGGAAGGCCAGAAAGTCAAGGGCCGCGTAAAGAAAATTGAGGATTATGGTCTTTTCATCGCGATTGAAGGCAGCAGGGTTTCTGGCCTGTGCCATAAATCTGAAGTATGTGCCACTATCTCCCTAGTGTCGCATACCGTACTGAGAGACGTCCCAGTTATCGGATAACAAAGACGCTGATACCGCCCTGGCCCTGCGCAGTTTCCGCGAAGGGGACGCCGTGAAAGCCTTCATCAGTTCGGTCGACCTTGACAGACGGCGTATATCATTCAGCCTGAAGCCATCTCACTTCACAAACGAAGAATTCCAACAAGTCGACCATGACTCTGAGGAGGACCAAGCGGCATTAGGCATTGTCGGGGACGTCGAGATGGCAAGCGCTGAAGAGGATGGAGCTGATGATACAGACGGTGGTGACCAGGACTCCGAAATCGAGCCCATGGCGGTGGACATTAGCCCCGGCCTCGATCAGAAGCAGGTCGATATAACTGCCATATCCAATGGCGTGCGGCCTGCGCCTACTCTCAAGATACAAGGCGGCTTCCAGTGGTCTGGCGATATCCCACAAGAAGACGCCGATGATCTAGGATTCTCTGAGGAAAGCGAGACAGATGAGCAACCGACCACGAAGAAGCGGAAGAAGAAAAAGCAAGTCGAGGTCGACCTGACGGCGGACATGCACACCAAGATACCCGAGTCGACGAGCGACTTTGAGCGAGTGCTGCTCGGGTCTCCAAATTCCTCGTATCTGTGGATCCAATACATGTCGTTCCAGCTCCAGCTGTCCGAGATCGAAAGGGCGCGCGAGGTCGCCAAGCGCGCGTTGGACACGATCAACTTCCGCGAGGAGAGGGAAAAGCTGAACGTGTGGATCGCGCTCATGAATCTGGAAAACGTCTACGGCACCGACGAATCCCTCGAAGGCGTCTTCAGGGACGCCGCGCGACATTGCGAGCCGAAAACCGTCCATCTGAGGCTCGCTTCGATCCTCGAGGAATCCGGCAAGCACGAGGTACGACTAGTATCCTTTTCTTTTCTTTCTTTTCTTTTTTCCCCCCTTTTCTCTTTTCCGTACCTCTTTCCCTGGGTCGCATTGGACAGACGTTTCGCTCATCGCATTACATACAGAAAGCGGAAGAGCAGTACAAGCGGACTTGCAAAAAGTTCGGACAAAGCTCCAAAGTGTGGGCACTGTTCGGCGAACACTACCTGAAACGGGAGGACGTGGAGCAAGCCCGGAAGCTCCTCCCTCGAAGCCTGCAGAGTTTAGAGAAGCGCAAGCGTAAGCGTCAATCGCCGTCGTCGTCCAGAACTTACATGCTCGTATGCTGACGCACGCGTTGACCGTCCAGATCTCAAGACCATCTCCAAGTTTGCCCAGCTTGAATACAAGTTGGGCGAACCTGAGCGCGGAAAGACGTTGTTCGAGGGCATGGTTGACTCTCATCCCAAACGGTGGGACCTCTGGTCCATATATATAGATATGGAAGCCGGACAGAAAGACACCCAAAGCATGAGGTCGGTCGGCCGTTCCTCTCCGGACCGAGATTGACTTTTTTCTCCACCAGAAACATCTTCGATCGTGTGTTCGCTCAAAAAATGACAAGCCACAAGGCCAAGTAAGTCACACACATCGCATCGTCTCGAGGTGATTATCATTTCTGATCCGACGTTGCACTTTTTTAGGGCTTTCTTCAAGAAATGGCTTGCACTCGAGAGAAGGATCGGGGACGAGGCAGGTGCGGAGACAGTCAAAGCAAAAGCTATCGAATGGACTCGGCGCGCAGCGACACACAGTACAGGAGACGAGGTGTAGCGACCCAACGCCATCCATGCGTTGGTCGTAGAAAGAGGTAGCTCGGAGTTGGGTGTACTGCGTCAATATATATATAATATCACACATCAGGGAAAGCAAACCGAAAATTAGAGGACTAGGAGATAAAAAAAAACCAAAAATGAGTGTGAGCGACATCGGTACGTCGAGATCGGTAGGGTATATGTGCCTAAGAAGAAAGTGAAGAGCAAAGAAAAAGCATGGGGGACGTGGGAGACATAGCAAGCAAGCTGAGGGTGATGAAGCACAAAAGTCAGGGAGGGATAAGACAGGTGTCAGGGCCGTGAACGCGTGCGATCGTGACCATGGCTACTATAATTTTGCCCCTCGTACTCGCTCGGTGGTCGTCGGGTGCTGAGAGCGCTCGTGAACTGGCGCTGCCAGCTGTCAAACTCTCCATTCGAGATGCGAGAGCCGTAATTGATCCCTTCCGAGCTCGCGCCGCTGACCGGTCGATCCGAGAGCGACATGGCCGACGTGCGGCGGTCCCGGCCAAACGCCGGTTCGTCGTCCTCGAGGAGAAGTCCGATTTTGTGCGAGAGCTGCTCGTTCTCGCGCTTGAGCGCGTTGTTTTCGTTGCTCAGTCGCTCGAGCAAGCTCTCGTCGTGGCCGCCACGCGTGATCACCAGCGCGGATCTCTGTTGCTCCACCTCCTGCTCCAACTCTTCAACGCGCGACAGGCGCTCGTCGGACTCGCGCTGTGCTGCAATGAGGTTGCTCCGCATCGTTCCGAGGTCCTTCTCGAGGGACTCGATGCGCAACCGCAGGTCCTTGTTTTCGCTGATGGCACGCTGTGCCTGGCGCTGCATATCAATGAGTTGACTGCGGAGCGATTCGCTCGAACGTCCATCGTCGGAGAGCGGCGTGGCACGGCCGTTGGCACGCACGCGTGTGCTTGATTCCACACCACCGGATGAGCCACGTAACGAATCGACCTCGGTCAGAAGAGTCGTGTTGAGGTTCTTCTGCCTCGTCAGTTCGTCCTTCATGCGCCGATTCAGTCGTTCGGTCTCCCTATTGGAAACGATCACGTTCAGACCGATTGTCCACAGTCTATTGGTGAATCACACCTACTTCACAAGCTGCAACGCGAGACGATAGTCGTCCTCGAGCTGCTGCATCCGCTGCTTGTAACTCCGCTCCACGTCCTCGGCTCGCCGTTCCGCCTCCGCGACACGGGCATCACTCGCGCTATCGTCCAAACCGTTGCGAGTTAGGGCAGGGCTCTGCGTGCTGCGCAGGCGATCGAGCTGGTTCGACAGAGCGGTGACCTGTGCGAGCGCATCTTGCTTCTGGCGTGACACCGTCTGCAACTCACGCTCCGTCTGTTCTTGCAGGCGCGTATACTGAGCCAGCTTCGACTCCAACTCCGCAACCCGTGAGGCCGTCTCGCTCTCGGCCTTTGCTGGTAGGCCGTCGTTGTTGAGTACGATGTCGTTTTCTGCCAGGTAGTTTCGCAACATGTCCAACCGCAACGCTGCATCTGCCGCATCCTTTGCTTTTTGCTTCAGCTCCGACTCACGTGAAGCGAGGCCCTGGCGCGCGCGCGCGCTCTCCCCCAGGGCATTGGCGAGCTGAGCTCGTAGGCCAGTGATCTGTGTGTGTAGTCCGAGAGCCTCTGTCTCACTTTCGCGGGCCTTGCGACGCTCGTTAGCGAGTTCCCCATGCGAGTCTTCCAGCCGGTTTGTCGCGTCCTTGTGCATGGCCCGCAGCGAGGCCACCTCGGTCTCCAAAGCTTGGACGTGCTCTGTATGCCCGCGCGTGATTCGGTCCTCGTCCATCTTCAGGTCGCGGTGCGTGTCAAGAAGTTCACCAAGACCCGTCGTGGTCAGGGCGCGGAATGCATCCGCCTCTTCTCGGCTCTTCGCCCACGCGTTCTCCGCCTCCGTGAGCCGTACACGGACCGCCTCCAATTCGGACACCCTCGCCTCAAGCTCGCCGCGCGCCTCCGCAAGCTCCGTTTCGAATTGCCCAACCTGTTCGCGTGTATGTTGGCTCTGCTCATCGACCTCAGTAGCGCGCGAAGTTGCTTTCTGCAGTGCAGTTTGAGCCTGCTCGAGCGCGCGCACGTGCTGTTCGCGAGAGAGTAGCAGTTCGTCAAGTTGGGTTTGCACGTTGGCCAGACCTGCATCCTTCTGCTGCACTAGTGATGTCTGCGCGAGTAGCCGATCTGCGGATTCGCGTAGCTCGGCATCGAGGGCAGCATGCCGCTCCTGAATATCTGTATGGTCTCGTAGCACGCGTACATGCGTCTCCTCTAGCAGTCCCGCGCGTTTCGTGGCCTCGGCAGCATTCGCCTCGGCCTGTTCAAGTAGGTTGTTCTTCAATGCAAGTTCTTCACTTAGATGGGCCAGCCGCCGATCCCGCTCAGCTTGCACAGCAAGTGTTGCTGCGAGCTGTCGCTCAAGTTCCACGAGACGTTCGCGATCCAACCGCGCAACTTCTCCCTCAGAAGAAGCCTCAAGCGCGACGAGCTTCGCACGGTAGTACGCGGCTTCCTGGATCGCACCGGCCCGCTGCTTTTCGGCTTCACCAATGCGCAATGACGCGTTGCGTGCTTGTTCAGTAAGACTCGCCTATGCGACAGACAACGTCATTCAACCCCTGGCGACCACGCAAGGAAAGTAATGGCACGTACCTGGATGCTTCCATGGAGTTGTTTCAGAGTTATTACCGCCTCGGCAATTTTTGGTTGCTCATCGGTAATCCCACGATCTTCATCACCATTGCTGGCATTGACGTAGACGAACCCGGCGTGACAAGCCTGAACGAGAGTTGCCTTCATCCACGCCTGCCGGCGGCGCAGCGTCTCTAGTTCTGCGTCACGAGTCTTGAGATCGCGTATGAGGTCAGCAGAAACGTCGCTCGTAGAACCGCTTTTTGTGCCATGTGCCGAGGGAAACCCGTTAACCGAAGCGAGGCTCGATTGCTGTTGCCCATAGTTCTGAGTATCGGGAGATTTGGCGCGCTCACGCTCAACCAGAGGAGACTCGGAACGTTGATGCTGTCCCGTCTTCACCATACTCTCGATGCTGACAGGACCGGTAGGTGTCCCCCCGCGTGCGGGCGGGCTAAGTGCACGCGTCTGGTCCGGGGATAGTGCCCGCTCACGGATGACCGATTCAATCGAACCCTCCGCGTCATCGTCGCCACCAGGGACACGTCTTGGCTTACCATTCACGCCCGCGGGTTGCGATGTCAGTTCATTCGGAGTGAGGCGTTGTGCGCGGGCATTCTGCGGTGAGACCGCACGGCGCAACTCCTCGGGGTCGAGAGCCGGTTGTAAGGGAGAAACGGCACGTGCCGCGTTGGTACCCGTTGAAGATGGCGGCCGTTGTGGTTGCTCCTGCTGGGTCGGGACGCCCGTGGATGACTTGCGCACGAGAGGGGCGGTACCAGCTTTGACGGCGTTGGAGTCAGATTTCGGATACTTGATGTGCTCTGTGTTTCCAGACTCGGAGGCTGTCCAAACGAAACGAAAAAAAACAATAAAGCACATACTTGTGTCGAGAACGTGAATGAGTGCATTTTCCTCCGTCTGTGCCCCTGCTGACGATTCTCCTCCGAGAACGAAGACGCGTGTACCATTTGAAGCCATGGCATGACCGGATCGTCCTGATGGACTTGGGCCCATGTTTTGAAACATGAACCATCGCTGAGCTAGATTTCATACGTTAACAAGGGAGCGCGTGTAGTTCAATATGCCGAATCACTCACTCGACAGCTTGAACGCAGTCAAATCACCCAAGTCGGTTCCGTCCACGCCACGGCCACCAAACACGTACATAACATCATCGACAAGGGCGGCCGCATGACCTTCACGGGGAGACGGAATGTACCCAGTGCATTGTAGCTCAGTCCATCTTCGCGTTGGGAGGTCAAACAACCAAGTGTCGTTATAGTGATATCGACCGTCTGTACCGCCGAATCTACAAAGCATTATGACAACGGAAGAGGGCGAGGGCGAATGGGGGAACGAACATGATAATGCGGTCGCCGTGGGTTACTGCAGCATGACCCGTCCTCCGCGGAGGCTTCTCGTTGCCAGGTGCAGGCTCGTATGACTCCCAAACGGGTTTCAGTTTGACTAAGGAAAAATCAAGTCAAAATGGCTCAGAGAAGTGATGGGAAAACGTACGAGTGTTTAAGTCAAATGCCCACAGGTCGTTCAAGAACTCGCCGTCGACCTGACCACCAAAGACGAAGAACTTGGAGCCGACCATCGTCACCGCGTGGCCATAACGACCGACGGGCCCAGGTCCATTAACTACAACACGGGTCCACTCTCGCGACACTGAGGGCCAGGAGCTGCGATAAGCTCCTGCTTGTTTAGGCACGAAACGGTCTGACGTACCGAGATTGAGCAGATATAGCGAATCGTCCTGCGGCTCGTTCACTACGTCCTGACCACCTGTATTCGTGTCCCCACCCCAAACCAAGAGGACGCTGCTGACGAGCGCGCCGGCATGCCCGACACGTGGGGTAGGGACTTCGCCGCTCGTTTGCAGGAGAGTAGCGGATAAATCTCGTGTTGAGAACACATATAGATCGTTGCGTGCAGATTCGTGTACGAGACCGCCAAAGAGGAACAGTTCGCCGGCAGCAGTCGTCGTCGCGGGGAGGGCATGACCATAGCGGGGAAACGGTGATGGCGACGGCCCCGATGGAGGGGTGTTCTTACTGAGGAAAGTGGGAGGCAGGAGGTTCAGGCGCCGTGCAGACCACGGGTAGACTGGCCGCTGCTGTTGTTGTTGCGGAGGGGGTTGTGATTGCGATTGGGTGGGAGGCGCCAGTTGTTGCGGTGGCAGTTGTTGGGTAGATTGTGAAGCGAGGCCATTGACAGAGGGTGAGCTAGAGGGGGGAAAGTTCGCAGAAGGGCGAAGAGAAGTCGATGATTGAGAGAAACTGCCCGGTATGTTCTGTGTGAGTTGGCTGCGATGATATGGCGTAGGATGGATGGTGGACGGGCGATAGGCGGTTAAGGCGGCGGTAAAGGCCAAAGAGAGAGCAACGGGCTTACATGTCGCTATCGCGAGCGGGCTGTGTGGCCTGTAGCGCTACCTGGGGCTGGTGCTTCTCCTGGATAAAATGAAGAGAAGAGGGAAAGCAAAAGAGAGATGAGGAGACGAAAGTGGTAACGGGAGAAAGATGGAGACGACTGACATTCTTCTTCCGCGAGAAGAAGGACATTCTCCTTGATCTGATGAACGGTATGGTTGGGGGAGTTGCAGGGTGGGGGAGATTGAGGGAGAAGGAAGAGGCAGAAAGGTGGTGCTCAAGGAGGAACAGGCCCTGCCTACGATTCGCAGACTCGTTTCTTAGACGAAAAGACACAATCGGGCTCCTTTTACAGGTTATCCCTTCCCACGATGCTTTCTCACTCATTCCAGCTAATGATATCCCTCTCCTCCGACCTATCATGATCTCGTTTTCTATGCACCATCACCCGCTCCAGAGATGGGAACAACCGGTTGCAATCTGTTAGACGCCATGACACCACGTCACTCTTCACTTTTCTGTCCCCCACACGGACGGGGCACCTACCCGTGAATGCGCAGATGAAGATAGGTGTCCTGGTTCAAATGTATATGAGTGAACTCTCTCTCAGTGGAGGTGTCTCACGCACTCGGTTGGATTCGTGGCCCTTGCGAGGCCAGTATTGATTTGATCCTTGGTCGTCGAAACTACAGTACCACATGATGAGCACAAAGATGTATCTACCAAACCATGAACGAATAATTTTACCGTCCTGCATTGCAGGCTGCGGGGGGAGCACAGAAGGTAGTTTGGGACGCGCTGTGGTCATCGTTGCTGGTCTGAATTGTCGCGGCCCGCATTTGCAAACTGGTGCCGCATGTGCCGCGCCAGGTGAGCTTTGACATACAGAAATGGTCTGCTCATAACTGCATACTCAACCGTCATGACATGGCTCCCCACATCTGGTCATGAACCACCATCGGTACTACCGAATCAGCTATCCGATCCAGACATGCAGTTTTCGGGCAACGTGGGCGCCAGCACTCTTCGCCTTCGAGCCAAACTCAGTTCACGCCCTATGAATCTCAACTTGACTCCAGAAAACATGCCCGCACTACCACCTAATTCGCAGCAATCTCCCCATCACAAGTCTCCACATCCTGTCTTACGTTGGTGTGGCCACACCAACCCTTCCACCCCTCCGGACTCCCCAGTGCCATCCCCTGGCCCTCCTGCATCCCCCATGGAAAATTTGCTCGATGCCCTCACATCGCCCCTCCCTACACCTACCCCTTCTATTGTCAAGCGCCCTCCGAAGGCTGTTCCTCCGCCCTTGCCTTTGTCGGGTTCCCCCTCTCTACTCCGCAGTCTCCCTCGCGTGACACTCCCCATTGCGTCCCTTTCCAACCTCGTTCCCGCCACACGTCCATTTCACCCTCCGGAGGATACACAGCACCCCGGAGCACCCATCTTTCTTCAAAATTCGCCTCCAGAACGATCCTCGTTAGATTTCCTCCGTTCTCTCCGCGACCGAGAGAGCGGTTCGTCGGCCCGCCCCACCAGGCACACTCCGCGCGCCTCTTTGCCCTCCCCCAGGGCGCTGTTCAGCACGTCCGCGACGCCCTCGTGGTGGCGGCTCCAGAATGACAACAAAGAAAGTATAGATCGCCTACTCAGCGAGGAAGATCGGGGCCCAACAGTTGAGGAAGAGCAGTCCCGAATCCACAAAAAATGTGCGTAGCCTGCCGTACACCCCCTTGTCTTCTCCCTCATTCGATTCGCTTAGATCTTTCCCCAAATCATCCGATCGTGTTCTGCCATGGTCTCCTTGGCTTCGACTCGGTCACCATCGGTCCCGCCATTGCTCCTCTCGAGGTGACACATTGGCGAGGGATAAAGGAAGTCCTGCAGGCGAATGGAACCGAAGTCTTCATGACGCGCGTTCCTGCAACAAGCTCACCTATCGAACGTGCCAAAGTCCTCGAGCGGAAGATCGAGGAAATGTACGCAGGTCGTTCAGTTCATCTTCTCGGTACGTCTTCATCGACTCCCGGTACTCTGGCTATATGCTTACAGTCCACTTAGGTCACAGTATGGTGAGCCTTCCAACGCCCTGCCTCTGACGACCGTCGCTGACATTGACACCCAGGGTGGTCTCGACTGCCGCTGTCTCGCTTCAAACCTGCACGATCACACCTTTCGCATACTCTCTATCACGACAATTTCCACACCGCATCGTGGTTCCTCTTTTGCCAACCACTTTCTCGAGACAGTCGGGCCCGAACGCTTTCCGTCATTTCTCTACCTCATCGACATGCTCCCGAATGGTGGTGGTGATGGTTCTGCGTTCGAATGCCTCACCCCAGCCGCTATGAGCGAGTTTAACGAGCAAACACGCGACGTACCCGGGGTAAAATATTTCAGCTGGGGCGCAGAGTATAACCCTGGGTTGATCGACACATTCAAGTGAGTGCAACCCATATCTTTCCCCTCAACCTTCGTTTCGCCCCGCCCAGTGTGATTTGCTCATCCCAAACGTACGTCGCAGATGGCCACACTCGATTATTCTCGAAAAGGAAGGCCCGAATGACGGCCTTGTCTCTGTTGAGTCCGCGAAATGGGCAAGTTGGCTCCCTAACGGGTGTGCGCGCCGTGCTCATGCTCGAATATATATTTTTGATAGGGAACGTATCTAGGCACGCTGAAGGATGTGAGCCATCTCGACCAAGTCGGATGGGTCAACGCGGCGCGGTACAGTTGGGCGCGGTTTCGTGGGCACGACATCTCGTTCCACCCTGCGACGTTCTACCTCTCCATCGCGGACCACCTCGCACGCCAAGTGGACGGCGTACAGCCCGAGCCCGAGCCAATAGAGGAGGACCCATGGGACGCGTCCTCCGATCGAGATGACGATGAACCATGAGCATAGAAAATTTTCACTGATTTATCCTCGTCGCAGCAAGCTTTCTGCGCCCATACACATATACGGAACGGAAGCAAGACCAAACGGTCCGTAGCATATACTTTGCATATTCATATTCATCAATGTATTTAGTTACGATACCCTCTACCATATGAAAAAATGTAATGTATAACGCTGTGGAACTAATACCAGTACAGGTGAAGCTGTCCATTCTTATCATTAGTTACAATGTAGACGAGTAGGATCAGGGGGCATCCACTGATGTTATCACAGCATCCCTGGGCGAATTGCATATACATATACATGCAATTTGATGATGCGGTGGTTTTGGCGCTCGGAGTCAGCGCTCAACGCTCAACTGAACGACTCCGATTCACATGTCAGGTACTAGTAATGCCAGACTTCAATGCATCTGATGCCAACGCGTTGCGCGTGCCATGAGCATCGGCGTGAGACAATGCAAGGAATGCAACGCAGGCGTTCTCCGGGGACCCACTGGAGTGGTGCACAGAGGCGTGGACGTGTCGGCGTCGTGTCTCCGAGTCAGTGACAACGTGTCTTCCATGCCTCTAGCCACGCTCCCAACGGCACACAAACACATGCATGAGCCACTGACACTTGACTCCTTGGCGGATATTCCACTGGACAAGGACGGGAATACAGTATGACATCACGGCCTGCCAGTGGCTGGGTCTAGTGCAAAGCCAAGGGGTATTCCCGCCCTGCACCCATTACGCCCCTAATAGGTGACAAGCCTCGTGTGAATGTGTATCATTTTATGGTTTGCTGTGTCCACCCCATGGCGCTGTTGGGTTAAGGGCCCACTACAAGGCGCCCACCACATTGCGCATCGCCTTAGAGAGGTGTGTTATACTCGACACCTATCCTCCGCTTTCCTGCCTGCCCGTTTCCTCGACAATGACACTGCCAAGCCTCGAGCAGGTCGTCACCGTCATCAACAAAGTCCAAAATGCCATTGAAGTGGTGAGAAAAAATACCCATGTCAAAATCGACTCGTTTACGTCTGCCTACAGATCTCAACCAGTCACAAGCAATCTCTGGAGTCATGGACACCGACACAGGACGCACTGAACGGTCTCATGGTACTCGTACGGAGGTGTAGCGAGAGAGATTTCGAAAGGGACTCGGAGCTCCAACAACCGCTGAGTGACCTGCAAAGGTGTCTATACTTGCTATGACCCTGGGAACATCTCCTCACCCTGACTGACTTTCCCCCCGACTCTCAGGGACCTCGACGTGACATATGCCGAATGCCAACGCCATTACCGCACCAAGAAGAAGGGTGTATTGCGTGTCTCTGGGGTATTACCTAAGTGGATGGTCGGCAAGTTCCTTGAGCGAGAATACGCGCGTCTTCGGTCGAAGATACAACACATTCATGATGACTTTGAGGTGAGCTTTAGTCCCTCTTTGCCGTCACTCTGCGTTTCTCAGATGATGTTCTATCTAGACCGCCGTTGGGAGATATGAAAAGCAGCGTGACCAGACATCAAGCCCCGCTGGGCCCAGCATGACGTCAGCGCAACCGACAAGGCGAACAGCTTCGCCGCCGCCGACTACTATAAGAGAACGCATAAAGTCTTTGAAGGCGACGGCTACAGGCGCCATCGAACGGAGTATCGGACAAGCAGATGCTCGAAAAGTGCCTGCGCCCTCCAGTACAGTCTCACTTCCTATACCCGCCTCGGGCGCAGGCGACATGTACCTAGAGTCAGAAGAATGGGTATTGGAGGATCCCAGTGACTGGACTGCCATCCTAACGGAGATGCGGGGCAATGTCCAAAGCCGCGCAGCCTCCCTTCTACGACATGACCCCCTCATTTCTAATAATGCGCAGTCATCTGGCCCTAAGGTATATCTCTACTCCTGTCGCCCCCATTGCCATCTTCAGGGACTCATCAAACTCTATGACAGGGCGTTCATCCGTCATCACGGAGCAATTTGATTCTCGAGTTACGGCGCCTGGAGATCCAACTTTTGATGCAAACTGCGTCATTTACTCCGCCTGATCTTTGCCCCCCGCACGAGTACTTCCACGCCGTCAAACTTATGCCCTCGTATCCAATCGTCCTCTCGGGGTACAGCTGGGAAGTAGCTATCAGACATCTCACAGACCTTTTCAATGTAGTAGACGTCTCTTCCATAGAGACGAGAAGTCCAGAAGCAGCAAGCACCCTCTTTGACCTCTCTCAAACTCTCGAAGATCTGGGTATGCACCATTATTCGCACACCGTTGTCACGTGGACAGTGCTCCTCCGTCGCCGCCTCTACAATTCCGACAAAGATATGCATCGCCGCGATCTTGTTTCGGCTCTCTGTCTGAAAGCGAGGGTCCTTGCCGGATTAGGGAGGACCAACGGCTCTCTGATCGCTGCAAGTGAAGCCGTGAAGCTATGTTACGAGGATCAGGCCCTCCAAGGTGTTCAACTTGCAAAGGCCCTTCTTGTGCAAGCACCACTGTTGAATGCGGTTGGGAGGAAATCAGAGGCGAAGGTCGTGGCAAGAGAAGCGCTTTCGATTTTGGGAACTTTGGGAGAAGATAAACCACAACTGAAACATTTCCTTTCCCTGGCCCGGGCCTCCCTCTCTGATTTCTTCCTAGACATGGAAGAACACGACGATGCATTAGCCGTGGTTCAGGACGCGATCAAGTCGGCGCGCGCCCTCATTGGGGCCATGGATTCCCGCCCCGCCCTCTCCATCGCGCTTCTCATCAAGGCAAAGACACTGGCCGCGCGAGGAGAAAAAGGATCCGCATACGTCACGGCCGTACAAGCCATCCGACATTTACGAGATCTCACGTCGGAGCGTCCCGCATTCACCACCTTCCTCGCCTACGCGTTCGTCCTTTCTTCGCGCTACCTGCATGTGGCGGGATTCTACTGGGAGGCCCGCAAAACCGCCGAAGAGTCGGTCGAGTTGCACCGCACCTTGCACACGTCCGCACCGCGGGCCTTCGCAGCCCACTACGCGGAGGCAGTTGGGCAGCTCGTACAGCTGCGCTCTGCCGACGGCGCGTCCGATACCGAAGTGTTCGACATGGCGCAGCACGCGGCGGGGCTCTTCCGCGAAGCCTCCGTGCGCGACTCGGAAGCGCTCGCCGCCGTCCTCCTCGTGATCGCGACCGGCCTTTTCGAGGCGTCGCGGCCCCAAGAGGCGGCCGCCCCCGCGGAGGAAGCCGTCGAGATCCTCCGACCGCGGTGGAAGCGCAACGCGGAAGAACACGCGGCTCGATTCGTGCTCGCGCTCAGGCTGGCCGCGGCATGCCGGCCCAACTCGGAAGCCGGGCTCGAGTTTGCCAAGGAGGCCGTGGAAGCGCACAGACCGCGGAGGGGGGAGGATATGGCGCGGGAGGCGCACGACGAGTTGCTCACGCATTTGCTCATGGACGTGTTCTCCCGGCTGAGGCAGCTCGGGCGTGAAGCGGAGGCTATCCCGTGGAAGACAGAGGCGGCTCGGCTGAACCCTGATGTCGTCGAGGTCATCGATCCTCCCGCGGCAGGCGCAAGCACAGATTACCCCAAAAGCTTGCCGGGTGGGATGGGGGAGTATGGGCCAGAGTCTGATGACGAAGTAGAGGACAATTGACGATTGCAACCGTATTGTGTACAGCCATCTCGTTCTTATCGTAATATCGTAGCATACACTCGTTTATTATGTACCTCTGATACTGGTTGGAATCTGGGATTGAGCTCGTTCGGCTCGTTTGCAGAAATTTTTAGGCGTCGGACATCTAGTATAAGTAGTATAAGTACTATGTGTCCACAATGACACCACCTTCGTGCGTTCTCACCGAACCTCGACGGCTATCGACCTCTAGACGTCTCTCGCAGAATGAGGTACCCATCGACTCGGGTAACCAAGTATTCTGTAACGACATATGGTGAATTGCTCGAAATCTATTGCGCACATACATGCAAGGTGATTCGGCTGAGTCTGAATACTCTATTGATAGTACAGAAAACGCCCAATGCGCTGTCATCACTATTTATTGGTATTCCGCAGAGCCTGATGCACCAATCCATTCCCGATCCAACTCACATCACACCTCACAATGGCTTCCATTGTACACCGATGGTAATCACTCCCTGGCATTGGTCGAACAAGGGAGTCGGACGTCAGTTAAGGAGAAGGCGAATCTCTCCCTTGCTGTGACGCGCAGCCAGTTTATCCGAGCCTGAGGATAGTTCATTTGATCACCAACAGCACCCTAGAACGACGAAAAACTCACCCCCGATATGCTTTTGTTCTAAGACGATGCGTGCGAATATAAATAAGGAACCATAGGAAACACGTCGTTCATTACTCACTAATGAAAATATTGGGCACACTCCTCTGGCCAGTTTTCTCTAGCAGGTACTCCTGAAGTTCGTCACCGTCACCCCTCTCGTCGAGCCTACACAAAGACATCAGTTTATGCCCCCCGAGACAAATAACGGCATTGCTACAGACTCAAAGATAACAGCTTCGACTTCGGGGTATTCTGTTGCAAGAAGAGCCTTGGCCCTTTTGCAATATGGACACCAGCTCTTGGAGAACACAACAACGGTGTGTCCATCTACGGCGTTCTTAGTAGTGATGCCAAACCGTCAGTACGCGTGCCCACTTGGAGGTAAAACAGTGCTTGATACTTGCATCGACAATTTCTTTGGGGCTGGACATTGGTTTAAGGTTTTGATTGATGGTGATGATGGAAGACCGACACTGTGAGCGTGCGGTCCCATATATACAGCTCGGCGGGAAAACAATGACGTCTGAGTAAAGCTCTCGATATCACGTGTTCCCATCATAATGGAGAGAAATGTCACCCTTCTGGCAGCCGCTGATTTTCCGAGCCCCGAGCCCGAGGGTGAGACACGCCAAAACGAAGTTGATATTCTCGAATTTGTCGGGTTCTGTCAGTAAAAATGTGGTACAAAACTCGGAATGCCCGAACAGTGCGTCCACCCTACGACAATATGGTTAACAATACGTTTGCCTTGTCCCCCCTCTTTATTTTTCATCATTTAAGCGGGCTGAAAGGTAGTGGTGTCAAAATGAGTGCATCCATTGTCCTTGAGAGTTGAGAAGTCTAGGGACTAGGTCAGTCCGAGTAATGAATGGAGACAAGAAGACGCGCCTTGTTCACGGTGCCTGCCCAACCATCTAGCTGCCATGCATCCTCACGCTTCTCTTTGCGAGTCTCGAGGTCCCTGCGCAGCCAAGGAGAATTCACTCAGAGCCTTGAATACGAGGAAACGAAGGGTACGCACGGGTATTGCCAGAGATGGTACACTTGGTGCAATCGACCAACCTGAGAAAACCATGCGCCGACGGGCTGAACGAATTTCCTGCGAGCCTCGATACCCCTCCGCCTTTGATGCATAACGTGGTCAGCATCACAGCGATCAGCCACGCGAGAGTGAGAGACGAACCACGTAGACTCCCACTCGAGCAGCGCACCGGGGTTCAGCTGGTACGCGCGTAACTCGAAGATACCACCTTCGTTATGGGGAGGAGAAGTCGGAAGGAAAGCAAATTCTTGCGCGAGCTGCATGGCCCGAGATTGAAGGAAAGGTCTAAGGGCGTCATGGGCTTCCTCGTGCTAAACGACAGTGAGTGGAACTCGGAAGATGATTCGCGTTACGCGCAACGAACAGCTGAACCCGGAATATTCTTCCACGCATCGTCGAAGCCGGCATGATTCTCGTACTCCAGGATGTGGTCTAGGGAGAGTAAGCGGCATTGTCATGGCGGGAAAGCGAGATTGCGCACAAAATGTATCTTGTTCCCCAACGATAGCTTCAAAATTACCAGAGAGCTTAATCCGAAGTCCCGAATCGTCCCGCAAGCCCGTGTAATAACGCTCTCTACGTGCAATTCGCGACGTCTGCATTCACAACCACGGAGAACATGTACTTACGCGGCTTTCTTATACTCCTTGACACTGTCCGGCTTGACTCTATGAACTGCGAACAATACAGTTAAGGATACGGAGTTGGGCGCTTTTCATGTGCGGCACGACGCACTCTCTATGCCATGGAGATACTTGCCACGCGCAACGATGCGCGAGTGCTGCTGGATTTCAAGGTCACCGACTTCTTTGGCATCCTTCGAGCCATGCAGGATGGACTGCGCACGGACGGCCGATACTGTCAGCGCGCGGGATCTGGCGCGGGACGAGGCAGCTACCTGTACAGAAATAGCACGTCGTGCGTTGGGGATAGCGCGGCGGGGAACATTGGAAACTAAATGAGAAAGCATGGTGACTTTGCGTGTATACGAAGGTGTCAAAAAGAGTGAACGGAGAGTTTCGGAGCAGGGGGGTCGCGGAGAAAATGAGCTCTACGGGATGTTGACCCAATGTTCTGTGGGGTAACCACAGCGATTCGGTCTCGGTTCGATTCGTCTGACATAATCAGCGACTTCTGAACTTCCTACGCTTCACATTCGAGTTCAAGTTCTCCATTTGTCTACTAGTAATCATCACCCACATCTCATATACAGCCCATCTTTCTTCTCTATCTCCAGTGAGACGTACTTTGAAACACCTTGCACCAAACTCAGATCCACGGCGACTGGTTGAAATATTGCACTCTAGATTCTAGAAGCGTATTTCCTATCCCCACCAAATCGGCCAGAATGCAGGCGAGTTTTCCAATCAGAGCAGTCTGAAATCTTTTAAGTACATAGAGACCAACTCACCCAGCCATATCCATCCAGTGATGTCTCGAACGTGCATGCTCGGAGAATTTGTTCAGTCGCGTTATCGACCAATAAAGTGATATCTGTATGTCAGAGTAAAGTCCGGAGACGTCTCGCAGCATGTCCAAGGTCACGGTATCACCTGGGCTGCATTTGTTCTACGATTAGAAAGGCTACATCCGATGATACGGAAGGAATATACCCAGAAGGCTGCGAAATGATGTCTCTGGTTTGCCATCGACAGCAAGTGAAGGCACTGAAGGGGCTGAAGACAAATCATGCAGCTTGTCGTCTCCAAGAATTCGCAGATTTTGTTCCCCCAAGTCCTGCATGTCCTGCGCACGGTCGCGCGTGTACTTGGTGTCTCTTGGGAGTAGGGCAACGGTGGTTTTGAATAGACACGGCCGCCTAAACCACGCCGCACGTGCACGGGGCAAGGCAGATGACCTACCCCTCCCCTTGTCTAGGGAGACGAATGGAAGCTCCCTATCAGTCACGCGCATGTGGCACACCGAGCTATCGCCGCCTAGAAGGGTGTCCAAATAATGGCCTGCTCTGAGCTTAGAAGATATTATTCGATACCACAAAAAGGTTGTGGGGACTGACAATGTGTTTCTTGTTTCTCTCGGGCCTTCGGAACCCACCGTGAAAGCCTGCCCACCACCCAATTCGATCCCTTGATCAAACCAGGTCTCCAGGGATTAGGCGGAAAGATAATTATCTGCCATCCTCATTTCCTCCTTTCGAAAAATTCAAAACCTGTATCAGTGAAAGGATCTCCGACGCAAGAGAGCGGTGCATCATGGTGCCGTGTCGAAGTAGATGCACAGCGGACGGCCGTTTGAACTCCGAGATATGTGCATGGAGCGTCTGAATAACTTCTGGAAGGATTAGATAGTCGCCGTCCTGGAGCACTCGATGAGTAAAGACTCGGAGCCAACCGCTTTTGGCAAGTCATTACTTGAATAAAACAGTATTCTGCATCCGACTGTGAGGATCCTAAGAATCGTGCGTGGAAGTACATGTTCTCCATTGAGTTCATGATTTTTAATCATTCCTCCGTACAGGAATTCGGCATAATGTCCTTGCAATGGTGTTGGGAAAACGAAGCGACGGTCACGCGGCGGGGATGTATAGCGCACCTGATGGTCACAGGTTTAGGGTTGTTATCCCACACCAGGACGTGCTTCATGGTCGGCTCGAACTCCGGATCACAAAGAAGAGATACGATGCGTCGCACGTTCTTGAATCGTGACCAATTCAAGACGACGGCGACCGTGCTTCTCCTCGTTGTGCTTCCGTCACGTTGCGGCGGAGAAATGTTTTGGGATCGCGTTCGGGCATCGGTGCAATTAGAAACTGGGTTTCTGTGATGTGAAGTATAGTTTGGAGGTTCGCCCGAGCGAATTCGGAGCTGTGGCTGTATGGGAAGAGGTGCGGGCAGAGCGGTTAGTATATCAGCGAAAAGGACAAAAAAGTGCACTGTGCAGTGCTCAGCAGGAAGAATGGGGTACCGCTCGACATGAGATTCCTCGGGGCCATTATCGAGACTGGATCTCCGATAATTGGTCAGAGCTTACTACAAAACTGAGAGTCCTAGTAATTCCGGTTCTGAAGATAATACCTAGGGTAAGTGTCTTATTCCCATTCGCGCATTACACTAACCAGACGGGAGATAACATCAAGAAAGGGGCATTCGACTCGGAAAGACGACAGATAAACGTTGAATGCTCGAATTGATCCCTGAGTGAGGGCCGTGGCTTTACGCTGCCGTGTCCGCAGATTTATTGAAGGGCAATCGCACCCTCTGAGAAAAGATAATAAATCCGGCTCGAGAAGGGTCACCTCGATGAAAATAACTCGCAAGTAAACATAGATTTATCAGTGCCAAGGTCCAGTAGTTTGAATTGACTGCAAGGAGATAGATCTATGGAAGTGTGAGGAATGCTGTACGTACAAACGCAATAATCACCAAAACAACCCGCTTTGGACGAAGGGACACTCGCAAGAACAATTCCTCCACAATTGTGCGGAGAACCACCCCCTTGTGCCATCAGAAAAGTACTGAGTCAAGGGGCCTGCCATTCGGCCCGTCGGAGTGACGGCGCCGCCGCCACCACCACCACCAATTGATGTTATGTCGTCATGTGCGGAGAGGTAATATGAGATAGGTTTCAAGAGCCAGTCGTCGGAAACCGAAAGTTAAAACCAGCTCGAGTAGGAAAGCTATCCTGCACGATGCACGGGTGGCTGGGTCCGATCACATGGCAAGCATAAAATTGAATGGGTAGCACCGCATCGCTTCTATAAAACGTTCTCCTCGCAACGAGCAACCTGTTCGGAAACGTACTGTTCCGGAGCCGCAGTCGTCGGTAGGGGCAAGATTGGGCGGCGCATGATGAGCGTTGGCCGTTATCACCGAGGATTCATAATGGTTGATGAGGGCATGGCCAAGTGATGCCGTATTAGGGCGCTTCATCTTGAAATCATTGGAAAGGGCCTGTAGCAGGCGATAGCAATTATTGTGTCAACGACTCAGTGAGATGTCGCATAGGGCTGCGTGGGGTTGTGCGGCCCGGGTGGTACGTGTCCAAACCTAACCTTACGGCCAGATGGCCGGGCCGGGAACAATCAGTTTCAGCACCATCAGTCCTTCTTCAGTTGGACTTTCTGTGCACAATTCAAAGTCGCACTGTATGTCCGTACTATATGTTTCACATCCACGGCCAAGGTAGTAGACCTTCCCTTCTATTCATATTGAATCCTGGTCCTTGACTCCTTGGATGTCACGCTTGCCACTGATTTACAGCATGGCTAAATGAAACAGGCCACAGGATGGGTGATTTGGGGTACAAGTTGTACATCTTCACGGGGATGCGTTAGGGCTAGGATTCAAGGGAGAGCGCCAATTGACCCAACCAGCCTCCACAAAACTCACGGACGTACCGGTAGTCATCCCGACTCATCCGCGTTTAGATACCGTAAAAGAGCCGATAAGTCGGCAAAAGAATATTGCAAAGTCGCCGGAGGGTGATCATATGGGTGTATGAGATGACGATCAATACAGTGGCTAGTATGCAACACATACAGAGCTGGATCTATCTGGGGGAGTTTGATGACGGTGCCAATTCCAGGTTTATCTCCCATCTAATCCCCAACGCCCACGATGCATCGAATGCAATATTCTCCTTGCGTTAACTGGCACCCGCGGAAATCGAGACGGACTGAATCCCTCGGGTTCTCGAAGTTGCAAATGTGCGGCATCCTCTGGGGACATATCGGGACCTGGGGCACACCCAGAAAAGCGCATGTCCAGGCCGTATCATATGGACGATCCCAAGATCCTGTTTTAAAAACATTTAGGTGATCAGAAGAAAAATGTGAACGGTGTAACTAAAAAATAATTATGGCATTGACTGCTATTGTCGTGCGTTGACGGAAGAACGTCCTCGCTCTGCCTTTCGACTGTGACAGTGAGTGGCGAGTATACGTGATCCTGAAGCCTTAGTAGCACGGATTACCTCTTTCGCTTGTGCGTGTGGATCCGGGGTCACCAAACCAAGGTGCCATCTCAAGTCCTTGCGCGCCTCGCCTCCGAATGTCATCACGGTCCCTTTTTGGGGTCTCTCAGATCCCAGATTCTCGGGGGTACCTGCACATTCCGTAAGAGATTTTCCTGTTAGGTATAGTAAGGTACGTGAGATACGGAGCTTGACGATATAGTGGATCGCGGGGAAGGTGAGGGCGGAAGGGCTCGCGGACTTGGGGAGCGATCGTGTCGGAAGTAGACGAGACAAGTCCCAGTATATCCCAATTGCCATGATTCATCAGTCACTTTTCGGCCGGCTATAGCCTCCGCACCCTTTTGAGGACGTCGCCTTACCCAGCGTCCGTCTGTATTATACAATGGTCCCAGCCCTGTCTGGTGGTGGTGCGTTGAAACACCAATCCGGGACCCACACGAATATCCGCTGCTTGTCGTCAAGGTGTCACCCTTACCCTTGTAACCCTTTCGGTCCTCATCCAACAACAGGCAAAAAATCCGAACGAGGCGCTGCCTCCCGGCATCATCCACCGGAGCTACCTATTCATTGTGGTACCTCCGCGCGGCGAACGGAGCCTGAGGGCCCGGCGGGAGGCGCAACCACAGAGTTTCTCTGCGGCAGTGCACGAGATCATGCCAGGATGCCTCGTCATCTCAGTCCATTCGGATCCATTCCGCCGGGTCAGAGCAGACGACTCGTCCAGACCGAGATTCGCGGGAAAAAGAGAGCGCGTGTGGCGTAGTAGTATTGCAGGGTGATTGTGCGCGCAGCCCCAGAAGAGCCCTCTCTTTTTTGTTTTCAAGCCCCCCTGACGTGCCGCGTGGCCCGGGGACCCACGGGCATTGGACCGTTTGGACGTGCGGCAAGTCTGGAACATGTTCAAATCCGCTGCTTAACGTGATGCATTGTCTGATCGGCATCATCACCGCGATCTGAGAAAACCGGAGAGTGAGTTCACAGACTGAGGGTGTAGCTCCCGTAAGCCATGAGGCATAAGAGTGTTGAAGGCCTGGCCAGTTGATTTGCCCTGCGCACCGGTAATTTAAGGACGTCCAAGGTTCAATCGAGGCTCAAGCATGCAATCCTTGTTGTGATTGATATGAGCATAGACAATGGGATGGAAAGAAGAGAAGGACTAGACCTGATCATGGCGGGTATGCGTGTGTGCATGCATGGCAATCTCGATGATCTTCACCTTACGCCACTTTAGGAAACTTGAACTCGGGCCATTTCCTTCTCTTCCGAAGAAGCCATCATTATTACAGCCTTTGGGATGCCCGTGTATCTTACTAACGGCTATATGTGAATGTATGAACAGGATGGGTCTATTGATGTAATTAAGGCCCGGGACGCGCGCTGACTGAGGGAAAAAAGTGGCATGTACTAGTTTCGTATTATTAATCCGTGGGAGTAAAGTTGATGCTCTTCACCAGTGGCCCCTTGGTGCACCAGTCACCAGGCCAAGCTCCAATGAGTCTTCTACACCATTCACCTTCTCCTTCCCACACAAGCCGACAAATCCGACACGGTCATAGACACGTTGCGCGCTATTGCTATGCCCGACATACAGGGTCACGCTGTGTTTCCCACAGTCGACCAGAAGGCTGATGACGGTATGTGAGTTTGTGTCCAAACTGAGGAAATGAACTGGTGACAAACCGCCTGGTTACATTGCGAACGAGATGTTCTGCAAATCCCCGGCGCCTCCATTTGGGCGTCGTGTAGACTTTGGTAATCGCGGAGACGTTCTGGGTGCTACGGGTAACAGCGCAAATAGAGGTTACTTCTCCCTCGGACTCGTAGATCCAAATAAGGCCATTCGCGATAAGTTCCCGGGCTTCGACTGTCGCGGCATCGATTTCGAGTGGGAAGTATACCTATAAATGGAACAAAATTCAATAGGGCCAAACGGGACCGCGGGAATGCACGGTGGCAGGACAGGGACGTACCGAGTCATCCGCGAACTCCTTACAGAGCTGAGCGACCGCCGCGAGATCTTCGATCATAGCTCGGCGGATGCTATCTCCGCGAGGCAGAACGCTGGATTCCTTGAACGTCTCCTGGTTGCAAAACGAGTAGTACGCGGCGTAGAACGGCTCGGGCTCGATGGGGCACTTGACGAGGTCGGACCAGTACCTCGTGAACGGCTTCACGAGCTGAGTCATTCCGAAGATGGAGAAGACGCGCTGTGGTGGCACCATGTCGAAGAGATGTTCCGCAAGAAGCTCGACGCGCGGGGTGAGCCATGAGGACGAAAGGGAAGTAGGGTGCTTTGGAGTCCAGAGAAATATGGGGTAATTGCCCAGCGTCCAGCTCAGGCACGACAACACGATGTCAAGCGTCGGAGGAACGAACGGGGACGGAGAAGACCAGACGGTCAGCCAAAAAGGGCCATTATTTCCGTTAGTCGTCCTCGTCGCCTTGCTGACAGTAGTAGCAGGGTCGGCCACCACGTGACTGGGTGTTGGTGGGTGCGTTTCCTGTTTCCACCACGTACTGACGTCGGACTCGTTCGTGAAATTGCATCCTGTCAGGGCCGCCTCGCTTCCAAGAAGCTTGAGTGCGTGCGCAAACACGATATTTGCAGATGGTTCGTAGCGGCGAAGCGTCGGGAAGGTCGCTGAGAGGAAGTGAGCGGAGGAGTCGTGGTGAACGATAAGAACGTTTGCGGATGAGCGAACGGGAGTAAGGCCGGGCATATTAAAGTGATCCAAGACCAGTCGAGGATGCAAGAGCTGCTTGGGAAGGTAGGAATGGAGAGCGAAAGTGCAATGACAAGTAGACATGAAGGGGGCCTTAAATACTACGGAGCGGTGCCACAACAGAGATCATTAGCCCCGTGTCCCGTCTTGGAACCATGACCGGTAGCGCAATGAACTCTGAGGAAGACATATTTCCTGTGTCAGATCTCCATGCGTGTAGTTATTATGAGCACAGCGTAATGGTGGTTTGAAATTTGGAATTGATCGCATGCGTCCTTGACTCAGAGTTCACTCCGGAACCGACAGCTTGGGTTTCCCACTCACTGCCCTGCGGATGCGTGGATGCGAAAGGACATATGGCCTTATTGACATAGCTATGGAGGGGCCCCCGGGAGACGAAATTAAAAGGCAAAGGGTGCTGTAGCTAAAATTTCCAGGCCAGCGCGCGACGGATTAGGAAAGCGCTACAATTCAATAATGAATGGATTACGTTATGTATGGGTCATTTTTTGTCATTTTTTGTCTGTTGGGTCTGTCCCCGGTGGGTGGGCGGGCGGGCGGGCGAGTCGAGAAGGTTTGATTGGATTGAACGAGAAGAGATCCTGCCTCTTTTTCTGTTTCAAGTTGGCAGTTTGCGCCCTCGACCACTCTCCGATCCTGCATTCTTCCTCTTGTGCCGCCCGCCTCGTTCTCTTCTATTCTAACCTTACCGACCCGGCGTTTCCCGCACAGTGGCACACGGCCGCACTGCACTACGTCCTTGGCCGACACATATTATATTTATTCAAAAAACAAACAAACAATAATCTGATGTGTTCCATGCGAACTAGCTGTCCTTGTGACTGCACTTAGGGGCCCATGGTGGGAGAACATCTCGATCGGGTGATGGTTGACGGCATACTGAGATATCTTACATCGCGAAAAACCAGGAGGGCGGCGCTGGCGGAAGGGTTGGGAGGTCACGAAGGACTCCAACCGGTGACTACGATGGGCGGTGATGACCTCTGACCGTACGGTTTCTGATCAAGGCTGGCCGGTTCTGTCAAAGAGAGCTATCCTGCGTACAGCATGGTCCGTCCAGACCGCGTTCACTTCTGGGCCGTCTTCACCTGCCGGCCGTCTTGCCGTTCTGGTGGGAATATACATGCTGTCGCAAGCCTCGACGCTCCCTCCTTAGCATGCTCAAACCCGATCATGCGACTGAGAACCCCTGAAAGGCCATGTGAGTACTCCAGTGGTCGTTTCCGGCGCATACCTATACCAGCGCAAACATCGGAGATAAGCGACTATGCGGGGAAATTTGGACGCATTCAAAGTCGTAACGAGGCACATCAATGACTTACTGATTTCTGTAGCCACCGCACCAGACGGACATCCGAGTGGGCTGTGGCTGTGGGAAGCTGTAAATGAACCCCGTTTATTGTATTTGTGCAGGAGTGCGTAACTGGTGCGGTGACCTAGAATAGTAGTGATCAGACGACACTCCAACAACGTGACAGGGACAAGACTCGAATGGGCTTAACCCAATGCACGTCTCGGTGAACGCAGTTTGATGCCATACCTTCTGCGAGTAGATGCATGGGAAGAAACTTAGGGACCGGAGCTCGGGATGATTCGCTAACGGGAAAAGTGCCCAAAGGAAATCACATCGTGGCCTCGTTACGATCGAGGATTCTGCACCTGAATGCTGTGTTTTACGCCACCGGTTCAAACATAGTAAGACGGCCGACCGTTGTGCAAACCTCAAGGCCATGCTCGCAAGTGTTTCTGACGGAAGCAAACGTCACGAAGGGACGCCTGCAAAAGGTAAAATCGAAGTAATTGTTAAAAATTGACCTAACTGCATTCGAAATTGCGCCCACCCTCCCCTCGGAAGGGAACGCCCCCAAAACCTCAGGACTAGTGGCCGACGGCCGTTCGCTATTCACGGTATCATGTGAAGTATTGTTACTGTTTCTATAATCATTCGGATATTAAGCCCTCACTGTCGGTAGGGATAGAAAACACGGTCCTGTGCCTGACTCGGAGTCCTTCATGACACGAAATGAACCATGGAAATCATTTGGATCCGCTGTAGGGAAGTATGTAGGCTGTGACACGTACCCCATTTCATTTACAACGCTAGGGAAATATTAAAGCGGTTAAGGCATGTACAAGGAGCTCTGTTTAGAACACATTCATTTCTAAAGAGAAACAGCCATCAGGGAGAATGTGATCTGAAAAACAAAACACGCTCCTTTGGTTTGGTGCGATTGGCGCATAGTTTGGGGAACAATCGCCGAGAAACAGCTAAAGGGTATGGCTCGTGACCGCAAACACCGCAAAACTCCAGTGATCCATGGTCAGGGTGATGGAGTACGACTCCTGGTGCCTGCAGACGGATACATAGAGAGCGACAAAAGAGGATAGTGACCAAGCTCGCCATCACGTCACATTAAACTCACAAACAAGATTGGTCGGGCGCAGTCCGGCTGCCAATATCCCCACCCAAGCTTGGAAGACCCGGATATCGGTTTTTATTGTCAGTCCAGCCCAGAAGCTACGCAACATATGTACCTCGGACCTGCGTAATGATGAAATGCATGACCAAAAGGGCCCGATAAGTGGATCTCTCGCATCCGGATTATTGGCGGGGAGGAATAGCCTCTTCGGAAAACGCAGCGAGATCTTTGATGATCTCGTCCTCGACCAGTCGTCCTGACTCCACAGCCTACGAATTATCGTGGCTAGTGAGCACCGGGGTCTACACAACGCCGGGACTAGGGAACGTGTCCCAGGCGAACTAACCCAGAAATAAAATGAACATACGCACATCCTTCAACTTAACGATTGTCGGTATAGACTGAATGCGCCACGGCGCCGAGCGGAAAACATTCGCTTCCCTTTTCCATCTGGGGAATTAACGCCGAAGTAAGTTAAGCGAGCGAAAGGGGGAGGGGGGGGGGGAACTCGAAGGGGTTATTTTGCTGCGTCAGACACCGCCCTCTTTCCTCTTTCCTGACTGATCGGGATCGACGAAAGGGGGCAGACTGAAGTGACGTACTCTGGTCGCTGTCCTACATAGATGATCAATCCAGATGGGCCATCGAGTGGGGAGAAGGTGCGTGCGACGAGGTCTTCCACATCACGGCAATCCTGGTGGCGGCGATACCGGCGGATAAGCTTATGCGGAGAACGAAGCCATGAATACGTATGCAGAATTTCCAACATGAGCCCAGCACAAGCGTCGCTTGACCGGCTGCTTGAGCGAGCGGCGAGGCAGTGTCTCAATCAAACTGGAGGAATGAAATTAACGCACCGGACACCACATCCTCCCACTCTCATCACGGCTGGAATAAAAGATGACGAAGTTCTCTTTGATATCCTCATAGGAGGAAAGTTCAAGGGGGTTTGGCGCAGTATTGATTGGCATTACGGCACTATCAAGAGCAGAAACACAACTCAAAACGCGGCGTTCGCCCTATGTCTGCATATCCCCAAGTGTCACGGGAGATTAGATAATCATCATTCCTCAGTCAAATGACGGATACGTGGACACTCTCCATATATCAACTCGGGAGCATTGCATACCAGTCCATCAAATATTAACAGCGCGTACAGGATAATCAATAGATCAATCAATGAATCGAACTGGTATCAACAGCGGCCTCTTTAGTTTTACACGACCGTCCATGTGCACAAGCATCTCGCATCCGACCAACCATCAAAAACCGTCTAATCGCTGCAGCCGGCGCAAGTCGTTGTGGAGGCTCCAGCGGGAGCAGCGCTGGACACGACAGAGGCACTAGACATGGGCGGAGCGCTGGACGCGAGAGATGCACTGGACACGGGCGGAGCGCTGGACGCGAGAGATGCACTGGACACGG
>Ga0137394_10000198_pt1 | contig 41892 bp, 37 predicted proteins | sample czobulk116metaG_FD_108278 | JGI IMG/M metagenome (GOLD analysis project Ga0137394, IMG submission 108278) | Vadose zone soil microbial communities from Angelo Coast Range Reserve, California, USA - czobulk1.16 metaG | ecosystem: Environmental > Terrestrial > Soil > Vadose zone | place: USA... | reverse complement strand
TTCTTTGCTCTTCCGACGGGCGCTTGGCGCCCGATCGGAAATGAACGAATTTCCCTCTGCGCTCTCCGCGAGCTCTGCGTGAAACCGCTTTTTCAGAGAGGCCTGAACGAGGAGAGAAGCTGCTGGAGGTCGTCGGGGAGCGGGGACTCGAAGCGCATCCGCTCGCCCGTGACCGGGTGGGGGACCGTCAGCTCGGAGGCGTGCAGCGCCTGGCGGTGGTGGCGCAGCGCGCGCCGCTCCTCGGTCGTGATCAGATCGTCGAACTCGCCTCGCGGGGCCGGGGCGCCTCCGCTCTCGGCCAGCCGGAGAAAAATGCCGTCGTCCGGCCCGTACAGCTTGTCGCCGACCAGGGGTGAGCCGGCCGCGTGCAGGTGCGCGCGGATCTGGTGCTGGCGCCCGGTCCGCGGCTCGCAGCGCAGGAGCGCCAGCGGCTTCCCCTCCTGGTCGCGGTAGCGCGCCAGCACGCGGAAGACGGTCACGGCGGCCATTCCCTCCGGGTCCGGATGCGCCTTGACCTTGATGCGCTCGGTACCCACCGAGAGCGGCACGTCCACCTGGAACTCGTCGGCGCGGGGCTCGCCCTCGCACAGCGCCACGTACGCCTTCTCCACCTGCCGCGCCGCGAAGGCCGCCTTGAGCGCGCGCGTGTGCAGGGACCCGCGGCCGCACACCACCAGTCCGCTCGTCTCGCGATCGAGGCGGTGCGCCGGATCCGGTTTCTCGCCCGCCGCGTTCCGGTGCCGCGTGTCCAGCGCCCGCGTCAGCGTCGACACGTGGTAGCGGGCGGTGGGGTGCAGCGCGAGCCCGGCGGGCTTGTCCACTACCAGGAGCGCGTCGTCCTCGTAGACGACCGGGATGGCCGGGGGCTCACCGTCGTCCCCAGGGGAGCGCTTGCGCAGCGAGAAGCGGAGCCCGGGCCAGATGGGCGTTTCCGGGAGGAGCTCCCGCTCGCCGTGCACCAGCGCGCGCCCGCGCAGCAGCCGATCCAGGCGCGCGGGCGCCAGCGGGCGGTTCAGCTTCTCCGCGACGTACGCGGCCAGGGTCCAGCCGGCGTAGTTCGGCTCCACCTCGAAATGGACCAGCGCGCGGGCGGCGTCCTCGATCATCCCACGCACAACGTAACCCGCCGCGCTTCCCGTAGCACCGTCGGATGAAACGCAGCGCCGGGATACGGCGGCGGCTGTCCGGCGCGGACGTGATGGAATGTGTTCCACCGGACAGAACTTTGCAGGCCCGGGCCGGCGTGGCCACCTGACGGGGGTCATGAACTTCCTCCACGTCGTCGGGGCACGCCCCAACTTCATGAAGGTGGCGCCGGTCCTCGCCCAGCTGCGCAAGGACCCCCGAGTGCGGCAGGTACTGGTGCACACGGGGCAGCACTACGACCCCAGGATGTCGGACGTCTTCTTCCAGGATTTGGGGATGCCGGCGCCCGACGCGCACCTCGGGGCGGGGAGCGGATCGCACGCGCAGCAGACGGCCAAGATCCTGGTCGAGGTCGAGCCGGTGATCCTGCGCGAGGAGCCCGACGTGGTGGTGGTGGCGGGCGACGTCAACTCGACGATGGCGGTTGCCCTGGTGGCGGCGAAGCTCGGGGTCGCGGTCGCCCACATCGAGGCGGGACTGCGCTCCTGGGACTGGCGCATGCCCGAGGAGGTCAACCGGGTCCTGACCGACCGGATGTCGGAGCTCCTGTTCACTCCCTCCCGGGACGCCGACCAGAACCTCGCGAAGGAAGGCATCGACCCCAACCGGGTGCACTTCGTCGGGAACGTGATGATCGACAGCCTTCACGCCGCGCTGCCCCGGGCCCGCGAGAGCCGGATCCACGAGCAGCTGGGGGTGCGCAAGGGAGAGTACGCGCTGGCGACGCTGCACCGGCCGAGCAACGTGGACGAGCCGGCCGCGCTGGAGAGGCTGCTCGTCGCGCTGGCCGAGGTGTCGGGGCGCATCCCGGTGGTCTTCCCGGTGCATCCGCGCACGCGCGCGCGGCTGTCGCTGGATGCCACGCTCAGGGCCAAGGCGGAGAGCGCGCGCGGGCTCAAGCTCGCGGACCCCATCGGTTATCTGGACTTCCTCGCCCTGACGGCGAATGCTCGCCTGGTGATGACGGACTCGGGCGGTATCCAGGAGGAGACCACCGCGCTCGGCGTGCCGTGCCTGACCGTGCGGCACAATACCGAGCGGCCGGTGACGGTGGAGGTGGGCAGCAACACGCTGGTGGGAACGGATCCCGCCCAGGTGGTGCCCGCGGCGGTGGCCGTGCTGGAAGGACGTGGGAAGAAGGGCCGCGTGCCGGACCTCTGGGACGGGCGGGCGGCGGAGCGGATCGCGCACATCCTGGTGCGGTTCTGCGAGGAGCGGGGCAGATGAGAAGGAAGTCGCGCCGGCGCCTTTCGCGCCTGCGGCGCTTGCGCACGAAATTGTTCTAGCTTCCGATGGACGACGCCGGCGCGCCCGCCCTGGAGCTCGAGGCGGATCCGCGCCAGGGCGACTGCATCCGGGGCTTGTTCCGGGCGAGCTTCGGGGACGATCGGGACATCGACAAGCCGTCCGTCGTCTCCGCCGTCGGATCGGAGCTGTTCTTCGGGCAGGACCGGATCGACGACGCGATCGCCTGGGCTACTTCTTCACGCCCAGCGAAATGAGCGCGCCCGGCTCGGGCAAAAGCGCGTCCCGATAGCGCCGGATGGCGTCCTCCAGCCCGGCCCGCCGATCCGCCGGCGCGCCCGGCAGCTCCGCCTCTGCCCGCGCCAGCGCGCCCTGGAGCATCTCCGATGCCGACTTCTCGTCGCCCGCCACGGCGGTCAGCGCGGCTGCTCGCAGGACGTCGATGGCAGCCGGTCCGCGCCCGGCTCCGTCGCCCCGCGAATCGAGCTCGACCACGCGGCGGGCCTGGGCCGCGGCGCCTTCGACATCGCCCGTCTCCTCCAGCGCGTCGCGACGCAATGCCGCTGCGTCTCGCGCCGGCAGCTGTCCCGCCTCTTCCGCCTCGGCGAGCGCCCGCGCCGCTTCCTCCGGGCGTCCCGAGAGCTGCCGCAGCTGCGTCCACAGCGAATGGAAGCGGACCCAGTCCTGCTGCGGCTCCTCGTCCTCCTCGCCGAGCGCGTCGAACAGCCGCTCTTGCGCCGCCCACCGGAGGAGGTCCTCCTCGATGCGCTGGTCCGGATCGAGGCGCGCCCGGTCGAGCGCGACCTCCAGCAGCGTGAGCACCACTTCCTCGGCGCCCGCCGGCAGCGGCTCGCCGTCCGCCTTGCGCTCGCGGAAGCCTGCCACGTCGCGCGACAGCCCTTCCACGGCCCGCGCCAGCGACTGCAGCTCGCCGCGCCGGTCGCCTGATTCGCGCAGGACCCGCGCGAGTCCCAACTCGGCCGCGGGAAGTCCGGGCACCGCCTGCAGCACCGCGCGGAACTCGTGCTCGGCGCCGTCGAGGTCGCCGAACTCCTCCAGATAGATCTCGCCGAGGGCACCCCGCGCCAGGACCTCCGCGCCGCCGCCCGTCGCGGCCGCCCGCCGGAGGAGCCGGACCGCCTCCTGCGGATCGGTCTGGCGGAGCTCGAACGCGGCGCGCCGGATGTCCGCCAGAACCTCGGGATCGACCTGGGGGTCGATGTGCGACATCCCCTTTTCTCTATGCCGTTCCGCGGCCGTTGCCCAGGGTTGCAGATTCGGCCGCCGCGGATTACAACGCGACGTGCGCCTCGCAGCACTCATCCCCGCGCGCTACTCGGCCCAGCGACTGCCTGGAAAACCGCTCGCCGACCTCTGCGGCGCGCCGATGATCGTGCGCGTCTGCCAGCGCGCCGCGCTCGCGGAGGGGCTCGACGAGATCGCGGTCGCGACCGACGACGCCCGCATCGCGCACGCCGTGACCTCCGCCGGTTTCCGCGCGGTGATCACGGGAGAGGCGCGCAACGGCACCGAGCGCATCGCGCAGGCCGCGCAGGTCGTCACGGCCGACGGATACTTGAACGTCCAGGGCGACGAGCCGCTCATCGATCCGCGCGCGATCACCGCCGTCGGAAACCTGGTGCGACAGGGTGCGGAGATGGCCACCGCCGCGCGGCCGCTCGACCCGGGCGAGGCGGACCAGCCGAGCGTGGTCAAGGTGGTGCTCGACCACGGCGGGCGCGCCCTGTATTTCTCGCGCAGCCTGATCCCCTTCCCCCGGCTGGCCGGAGAGGTCGCCGGGCTCGCGCACCTGGGCATCTACGGCTTCTCGGCGTCCTTCCTGTACCGCTTCGCCAAGCTGCCCGAGACGGCGCTCGAGCGCGCCGAAGGCCTCGAGCAGCTCCGCGCGCTGTATCACGGGCATGCGATCGAGGTGGCGGTCGGCCCCTGGAGCTCGGCCGCCGTCGATACGCCGGAAGATCTGGAGCGCGTCAGGGCTTTGTACTCGGACGAGCAAAGGAGGCACGGATGAGCGCACTGCGAGGCAGCCGCATGGACGCGCCGCGCGGCAAGCGCACCAAGTTCATTTTCGTGACCGGCGGCGTGGTGTCGTCCCTGGGCAAGGGCCTCTCCAGCGCATCGCTGGGCGCGCTGCTGGAGAACCGCGGTCTGAAGATCACCCACCTGAAGCTCGACCCGTACATCAACGTCGACCCGGGCACGATGAGCCCGTTCCAGCACGGCGAGGTGTACGTCACCGACGACGGTGGCGAGACCGACCTCGACCTGGGCCACTACGAGCGCTTCAGCTCGGCGAAGATGTCGCGGCACAACAACGCCACCACCGGCCGCATCTACCAGAACGTCATCAACAAGGAGCGGCACGGCGAGTACCTGGGCAAGACCGTGCAGGTGATTCCCCACATCACCGACGAGATCAAGCGCTTCATCCTGAACGCCGCCGACGGCAACGACATCGTCATCGTCGAGGTGGGCGGCACGGTCGGCGACATCGAGAGCCTGCCGTTCCTCGAGGCCATCCGGCAGATGAAGTACGACGTGGGCAGCGAGAACGCGATCTACCTGCACCTCACGCTAGTTCCCTACATCCAGACCGCGCACGAGGTGAAGACCAAGCCCACCCAGCACAGCGTGATGAAGCTGCGCGAGATCGGTATCCAGCCCGACATCCTGCTCTGCCGGACCGACCGCGCACTGTCCAAGGAGATCAAGGACAAGATCGCGCTGTTCTGCTCGGTGGAGCCGGGGAGCGTCTTCACCGCCGCCGACGTGTCCACCATCTACGAGCTGCCGCTCGCTCTCCACGAGGAGGGCCTGGACGACCGCGTGGCCGAGCTGCTCAACATCTGGAGCCGCGCGCCCCGCCTCGACAAGTGGGAGAAGATCGTCAAGGCGGTGAAGGAGCCCTCGCGCGAGGTGCGCATCGCCATCGTCGGCAAGTACGTCGACCAGACCGAGAGCTACAAATCGCTCAACGAGGCGCTGGTGCACGGCGGGATCGCAAACGACTGCCGGGTCAGCTTGGAGTACGTCGATTCGTCCGACGTGGAGAAGCTGGGCGCCGAGACGCTCCTCTCGCACGCGGACGCCATCCTGGTGCCGGGCGGATTCGGCATGCGCGGCACCGAGGGCAAGATCGAGGCGGTGCGCTACGCGCGCGAGAAGAAGGTGCCGTTCTTCGGCATCTGCCTGGGCCTGCAGATGGCGGCCATCGAGTTCGCGCGCAACGTGCTGGGCCTCGCCGGCGCCAACTCGCACGAGTTCGACGAGGCGACGCCGCACCCGGTGGTCAGCCTGATGGCCGACCAGAAGTCGGTGGTGGCCAAGGGCGGCACCATGCGCCTGGGCGCCTACGACTGCACGCTCAAGGCGGGCAGCCTGGCGCAGAAGCTCTACGGCCGGCCGCTCATCTCCGAGCGGCACCGGCACCGATACGAGGTGAACAACGCCTACCGGCCCCGGTTCGAGGAGCGCGGGTTCATCGCCTCCGGCGTGAACGAGCAGCTCGGGCTGGTCGAGGTGATCGAGCTGGAGGGGCACCCGTACTTCCTCGGCTGCCAGTTCCATCCGGAGTTCCAGTCCAAGCCCTTCCAGCCGCATCCCCTCTTCTCCGGGTTCGTGCGGGCCGCGCTCGAGCAGCGCGCGAGGCAGGGGCGCGGGGAGAAGCCCGGTGAGCCGCCGCGGCCCACGCCGGACATCCAGTTCCCGGCGGGCGCGCCCAAGGCGCAGGCATGAAGGTCGGCCGCGCCGAGGTCGGGCCCGGACAGCCGCTGCTCCTCATCGCGGGACCGTGCGTGATCGAAGGCGAGGCCCAGACGCTCGCGGCGGCGCGCAAGGTGGCCGACGTGGCGCAGCGGCACGGGCTCCCCGCGGTCTTCAAGTGCTCCTTCGACAAGGCGAACCGCACCAGCGGAAAGAGCTTCCGGGGCCCTGGCCTCAGGCAGGGGTTGCGGGTGCTGGCACGCGTGAAGCAGGAGACCGGCCTCCCCGTGCTGACCGACGTGCACGAGGTGGTCCAGTGCGCACCGGTGGCCGAGGTCGCCGACGTCCTGCAGATCCCGGCGTTCCTCTGCCGCCAGACCGACCTGCTCCTCGCGGCCGGCGCCACCGGCCGCGCGGTCAACGTGAAGAAGGGCCAGTTCCTCGCGCCCACGGACATGAAGAACGCGGTGGCGAAGCTGCTCGAGGCCGGCTGCCACGACGTGCTCCTCACCGAGCGGGGTGCGACCTTCGGCTACCACGACCTGGTGGTCGACTTCCGCGGACTGATCGCCATGCGGAAGTTCGCGCCGGTGTGTTTCGACGCGACCCATTCCGTGCAGCAGCCCGGCGGCCAGGGGGATCGCACCGGAGGCGACCGGACCCTCGCCCCTCCGCTGGCGAGGGCGGCGGCGGCGGTCGGGATCGATGCCCTCTTCTGCGAGGTGCACGAGGACCCCGATCGCGCGCTCTCCGACGGCCCCAACTCGCTCACCTTCCCCCTCTGGGAGGAGACGGTCGCGGACGTGCAGCGGATCCGCACTGCTCTGATGGGGCGGTAACTGCACGCGCTTACAGCGGTACTGGACGGCGTGTAGGTGGTGGATGGTAGGGTCCCGGCGGGTGCCCCCTCCCCGGATAGCGCTTCTGGTCTGCGCGGCCCTCTGCGCCGCCTGCGGCGAGGGCGTGCCCATCCTCATGTACCACTCGGTAGGGGACGGCGGAGAGCCGCTCACCGTCGCGCCGAACGAGCTGGACGCCCAGCTGGACTACCTCCGCTCGGCGGGCTTCGAGACGATCACGCTCCGCGAGGTCCTCGACGCGTACGACGGCGCCGGCAAGCTCCCGCGCCACCCGGTGGTGCTCACCTTCGACGACGGCTACGAGGACGTCGGGACCGAGGTGCTGCCGCGACTGGTGGCTCGCGGGCAGAAGGCGACCTTCTTCATCGTCTCGGGGTTCTGCGCGCGGGACGCGGCCACCCGGGTCGTGCAGGGCCGTCGCCGCTACCTCGTCTGGCCGGAGGTGCGCGCCCTGAAGGACGCCGGGATGGAGATCGGGTCGCACACGGTCTCCCATCGCAGGCTCACCGGCCTGCAGAGCGCAGACCTAGATGCCGAGATCGAGCAGAGCCGCGCCGCGCTCCAGGCCTACGTCGGGCAGGGCATCGACTTCTTCGCGTACCCGTACAACGACCAGACGCAATGGGTCCGGCACGTCGTGCAGAGGGTCGGCTACCGCGGCGCGGTGGTCGGCGCGCGCGGGAACACCGATCCGTTCACGCTGCAGCGCCTGACCATGCACCGGGGCATCTCGGCCGCCGACCTGCGATCGATGCTCTCCGAATCGTGGGAGACCGCGTACACGAGGGGCGAATGATCCCGGTCCTTCTCGCCGCGGCCGCCGCCGCGGTCGCAACGGGCTTCGAGCCGCTCCCGGCCGACGATCCGCTCCCGGGGCTGGCCGCCTTGGGTCCGCAGCCCGCGGGCGTCACGGCGCTGACGGCGCGGGCGGGGCGACCATTCCACGGTGCGCGGCTCGATCATGGCCTATCGGACGCGATCGACGTCGGAGTGGGGCTCGACGTCTTTCCGGAGGGCTTCTACCGGCCCACCGCCCAGGCCCGGGTGCGCGCCTTCCGGTCGGGGCCAGCCCAGCTCACCGTCCGGGGCACGCTGGGCCGCGTCTTCGGCGCCAACCCGGGCACGGCCCACACCAACGACGGCGAACTGGCGCTCCAGCTGGGGTTCGCGCCGCTTGCGCGCCTCGGCGTATTCGCCGAGGTGTCGCTGCTCGGCGCGACCGACTTCACGCGTCAGCACACCGTCGGGTTCACCCAGGTGCAGGGCGGCCTCGCATTCGCTCCGCCCGGCCGTCTATCGTTGATCGCCTCGGCAGGCGTGCTTCGGGGTGCCCGCGGCGCACGCGCGGTGGGCTCGGGCGGCGCCGCCTTCCGGTTCTGATACAAGCCCGGGCGTGCCGCCGCGATCCAGGAAGCCGCCGCGCGAGCTGTTGCGACGCATCCGGCTGGTGGTGCTGGACGTCGACGGCACGCTCACCGACGGCCGCCTCTTCTATGGCAAGGATGGCGAGGCCCTGAAGGCGTTCGACGTCCGCGACGGCCACGGGCTGCGCCTCTTGCAGCTCCACGGCGGGGTCAAGGTCGCGGCGCTCACCGGACGGCACGCGGAGCTGGTGCAGCAGCGCTGCCGCGAGCTGACCATCGAGCCGGTGGTCGGCTCGTCGCGCGCCAAGGGACCCGCGCTGCAGCAGATCTGCGACGGGGTGGGCATCCCGCTCGCCGCCACCGCGTTCATGGGCGACGACGTGAACGATCTGCCGGCGTTGCGCCTCGCCGCGCTGTCTTGCGCGCCCGCGGACGCCGCGCCCGAGGTGCTGCGCGAGGTCAGCTGGGTGGCGCCGCACCAGGCGGGCCGTGGGGCGGTGCGAGCGCTGTGCGAGCTGCTCCTGGCAGCGACGGTGGGATGGCCGCCACCAGAGGACGCGCCGGCTCCGCGAGGATGAGCCCCGCCGCGCCCCAGACCGCTGCGCCTTCCGCCCGGCGCGCGGTGCCCCTCGGCAAGCGGATGCGCCGCGAGCTGCGGGTGCGCGCGCTGATGCTGCTGCTGCCTGTGCTCTCGCGGCTCCCTCGCCGGGTGGCGCTCGCGCTGGGCGCCGCTGCCGGATGGCTCGCCTGGTTCGTCGCTCCGCGGCATCGGCGCGCCGCGCTCGAGCAGCTGGCGATCGCTTTTCCCGATCGCGACCGTGGCTGGCGCGCTCGGATCGGGCGCACCTCGTTCGCCAACCTGGGGCGCTCGGCCCTCGAGCTGGTGGCACTCGAGCGCCTCGATCTGGCCCGCGCCGTGCAATTCGATCCGGGCTCGCTCGAAATCATGACCGCCGCCCACGCCGAGGGACGCGGCGTGGTGGCCATCTCCTGTCACCTCGACAACTGGGAGCTCCTCGCCCGGCGCGTCGCCGCGGAAGGCCTGCCCGTCGCCACGGTGGCGCGCGAGGCGCAGGATCCGCGGTTGACGGCGCTGCTGGAGAGGTCGCGCGCGTCGACCGGGATCGTCAGCCTGTGGCGCGACCATCCCGGCGTCGCGCGTGGGTTCATCCGGCACCTGCGCAAGGGCGGCGTCGTGGCGGCGCTCATCGACCAGGATACGGAAGTCGCCGGTCATTTCGTTTCGTTCTTCGGGAGAGAAGCGTTCACTCCACGGGCGCCCGCGGACTTCGCGGTGCGTACGGGCGCGGCCGTCGTGTTCGGACGGATCCGCCGGGTGGCCCCAGGCGTGCATCGGATCCGGATCTCGCGCCTCGTCGTGCCCGCCACGGGGGACCGGGAGGCGGATTCACTCGCGCTCACGGCGGCGGCGACCGCGGCCATCGAGGAGGACGTCCGAGCCTGGCCGGATCAGTGGGTGTGGATGCATGCGCGGTGGCGCACACGACCGGGGTCAATCCGTTGAACTATTGACGGATTTTCTGCAGCCCGACGGCGGCCCCGGACCTCGACACGGGCCGGGGCGGGTGCTAGTGTTCCTTGCAAATGTGGAGCCAGTTCGTCATCCCCGGTGCTGCTGCAGCGCTCCTCCTGGGCTGCGGGGCACAGCCAGCGCCCTCCCAGGACCTGTCGGATCATTCCCCACCCCCCGGAGCTCCGGATCTCACCTTGCATGGAGTGGCGTTCGCCCGACTGTCCGATGGGCGGGTGGCCGCCCGAGGCACGGCGCGGGAGATGGCGTACTACCGGACGGGCGGGCGGCTGGACGGCCGGGTCGCGGTGGCGAGCCTGTACCCCGAGGTGGGCACCGGCTACGGGACGTTCGGCGAGGTGCTGCTCACCGCGCCGCGCGTCGAAGGCGACCTGGGCAACAAGCGCGGAAACGCCTCGGGCGGCGTGACGTTCCATGCCTCGCGCGGCGATCAGGGAACCACCGACCGGGTCTTCTGGGACGGCCCCGCGGACCGGCTCAGCGGCGACCGCCGCGTCGACGCGCAGGGCCCCGGATACGCGGTCCACTCGCAGGGCTTCTCCGCTCGCGCGGACGGCAGCGACGTCACCCTGACCGGCGGGGTCGCCGGCACGCTCGAGCCGACGGGCGATCCAGCCCCGCAGCCCACCGCGAACCGGCAGCCGGCGAGCCGCAAGCGGGCGGAGAGCCGATGATTGCCCTCGCAGCCGCGCTCGCGGTGGCCGCCGCGCCTGCAGGTCCGGTGGACTTCACCGCGCAGACCATGCGGATGGAGCCCCGCGAGCGGCGCACGCTGCTGGACGGGTCGGTCCGCCTGTCGCGCGACGGGATGGTGGTGACCGGCGATCGCGCGGTGGTCGAGTTCGCCCCCGACGAGCAGCGGCCGCCGCCGCAGCGCAAGGCGCGCCGGCGCGGGCGCGACGAGCCGGCTCTGCTCGGGCAGAAGCTGGAGAGGTTCACCGTCGACGGGAACGTGCACGTGCAGCGCGGCAAGCGCACGGCGGACGGCGCGCACGGCGTGTTCGACGCCAGGGGCCAGACGCTGGTGCTCACCGGCGACGGCAAGGACGACCCGGTGCTGCGCGACGGCTCCGAGACCTTGATGGGCGACCGCATCGTCATGCGCCTCGACACCGAGGACGTCGACGTGCAGAAGCCCAGGCTCGTGCTGCGACGCTCGGTGCCCGAGGCGGACGAGGCGCCGCAGCTGCCCACGCGCGTCGAGGCGTCCCGGCTGTCCTTGGACCGCTCGGAGCGCCTGGCCCGCTTCACCGACGACGTGGTGGTGCGGCGGGGCGACGTGGTGGTCCGCGGCCCGCGCATGGACGCGCACTACGACTCGTCCGGGGAGCTGACCCACCTCTACCTGCGCGGCGGAGTCGAGCTGCGGCAGGGCGATCGTCGCGCGGTGGCGCAGAACGCCGACTACGACGCGCGCACGCGCGAGGTGCTCCTGACCGGCGATCCCCGCGTGTTCGACCGGGGCGACGTGCTGGTCGGCGAGCGGATCGCGCTGGCGCTGGACACGCACGAGATCCGCGTCGAGCGGGCCCACGGCCGGCTCCGGCCCGAGGTGCACCAGGACGAGGCGCGGCCGGCATCCGGGGTGAAGCCGTGAGCGCGCTGCACGCCCGCAGGCTGTCGAAGAGCTTCCGCGGCCGGAAGGTCGTGGACCGGGTCTCGTTCGACGTGAACCCCGGCGAGGTGGTGGGCCTTCTCGGCCCCAACGGGGCCGGCAAGACGACCAGCTTCCACTGCGTGGTGGGCCTTCTGCACCCTGACGAGGGCGAGGTGCACCTCGGCGAACAGGACCTCTCCGGGCTGCCGCTCCACCGGCGCGCGCGGATGGGGCTCGGGTACCTGCCGCAGGAGCCGAGCATCTTCCGCAAGCTGACCGTCCGCCAGAACCTGCTCTTGGTCCTCGAGGGACACGGCGTGCTCGGGCACGAGGCGCGCGACCGCACCGACGACGTGCTGCACGAGTTCGACCTGCTCCGCGTGGCGGACTCGCTGGGCGAGCAGCTCTCGGGCGGCGAGCGGCGGCGGACGGAGATCGCGCGGGCGCTCTTGGCCGAGCCGCGCTTCCTGCTGTTCGACGAGCCGTTCGCCGGGATCGACCCCATCGCCGTCCACGAGCTGCAGCGGCTGATCGGCAAGCTGCGGGAGCGCGGCCTGGGCGTCTTGATCAGCGATCACGCGGTCCGCGAGACGCTGGGCATCTGCGACCGCGCCGTCCTGCTGGTGGAGGGGCGCCTGCTGGAAGCGGGCACGCCCTCGCAGATCGCGGCCTCGGAGCGCGCCCGCGCCGTGTACCTGGGCGAGCGGTTCAAGCTGGAATGAAAGGGAGAGCATAGAAATGGCACTGGAGCTCAAGCAGACTCTTCGCCTCAGCCAGCAGCTGGTGATGACGCCTCAGCTGCAGCAGGCGATCAAGCTGCTGCAGCTCTCGCGGCTGGAGCTGGTCGACCTCATCCGCACCGAGATGGAGCAGAACCCGCTCCTGGAGGAGCCCGCCGAGGGCGCCGAGGCGGAGCTGGACGAGGCCCCGGCCGAGCAGACCGCCACCCTGAACGAATCGATCGAGGCCAGCGAGCTCTTGCCCGAGAAGCCGCTGGACCGCGAGAACGACGCCAAGCAGCAGGCCGACGGCGAGGTGCAGCGCGCGGACATCGACTGGGAGCAATACCTCGACAACTACCAGACGCAGCACACCGCGCCCTCGAGCGGCGGGATGTCGGCGGAGGACCTGCCCAACTACCAGGACACGCTCACCCGCGCCGAGGGGCTGACCGAGCACCTGATGGAGCAGCTCCGGATGGCGGGGCTGACGCCCGAGGAGGAGCAACTCGGGGGGCTGATCATCGGCAACCTGAACCGCGACGGCTACCTGGTGATGGACCCGGACGCGGAACCGACGGTGCCGGCGCTGCGCGAGGACGTGGAGGTCCCCGCCGTCCTGGCCAGCAGCTCCGACGAGGACGCGGCGCAGACGGCGGAGAAGGCGCTCAAGGCGGCGGCGAAGGCTGCCGCGGCGGCACGGGCGGCGCGGGGCGAGGCCGACCCGCTGGTCTCCCTGGCGCTGGAGACGGGCGTCTCGGCGGCGTGCGCGGAGAAGGTGCTGCGGATCATCCAGCGGTTCGAGCCGATCGGATGCGGCGCGCGCGATCTGCGCGAATGTCTGCTGATCCAGGCCCGCTGGTTCCTCGCCGAAGGCGCGGGGAAGGACGACCCGGATGCAGACCTGCTGCCCGCGATCATCACCGGGCACCTCAAGAACGTGGAGACGAAGAAGTACCAATCCATCGCCAAGGACCTGCGCGTCCCGCTCGACGAGGTGGTGGCGGCGGTGAAGCTGCTCGCGCGGCTGGACCCCAAGCCGGGGCGGCGCTACGCTACCGACGAGCCGCAGTACATCACCCCGGACGTCTACATCCACAAGATCGGTGATCAGTACGTGACGGTCCTGAACGACGACGGCTTGAGCAAGCTGCGCATCTCGGCGCACTATCGGCAGGCGCTCAAGAACGGGGCCAGCAACGGAAAGGCGAAGGAGTACATCCAGGACAAGCTGCGCTCGGCGGTGTGGCTCATCCGCTCCATCCACCAGCGGCAGCGGACGATCGTGAAGGTGGCCGACTCGATCATCAAGTTCCAGCGCGAGTTCCTGGACAAGGGCATCCAGTTCTTGAGGCCCTTGATCCTGCGCGACGTGGCCGAGGACATCGGGATGCACGAGAGCACCGTCTCCCGCGTCACCACCAACAAGTACGTGCATACGCCCCAGGGCATCTACGAGCTCAAGTTCTTCTTCAACTCGTCGATCTCGCGGGTGGGCGGCGAAGACATCGCCTCGGAAGCGGTGAAGAACCAGATCAAGCAGATCGTCGCCGCGGAGCCGGGCGACAAGCCGTACAGCGACCAGAAGATCGTCGAGGTCCTGCGGACGCAGAACGTGGACATCGCGCGGCGCACCGTCGCCAAATACAGGGAGGTGCTCGGCATCCTGCCGAGCAGCAAGCGAAAGCGGTTCTTCTAGCGCCGGCTTCAAATGCCGGTGCGGCACCCGGATCCTGCTTTCATCGAACCCGGAAAGGGCTCGCCCCACCGGAGGGACCAAGCATGCAGGTCAACATCACCTTCAGGAACATGTTCGCCACCGACGCCCTGCGGAACCACGTCACGGACAAGCTGAGCAAGGTGGTCGACAAGTACCTGGACAAGGTGACCGAGGCCCACGTCACGCTCTCGCTCGAGCGCTACCTGCATCACGCGGACATCAACCTGCACGCCGGGACCTTCCACGTGCGGGGCAAGGAGAAGTCGGAGGACATGTACGCCTCGATCGACCTGGCCTGCGACAAGATCGAGAGGCAGCTGAAGAAGTACAAGGACCGGCTGAAGAACCACCGGCCCGCACATGTGCACGCACGCGAGCCGGTGCGCGTGCGGTACGAGATCTTCGCGGCCTCTGCGACCGAGGGCCTGCCGCCGGAGGTGGTGCGGTCGAACGAGTTCCTGGCCAAGCCGATGAGCGTGGAAGAGGCGCTCATGCAGATGGACCTGATGAACAACGACTTCCTCGTCTTCACGCGCCCCGACTCGCGGGACGTGAACGTCGTCTACCGGCGGCGGGACGGGAACTTCGGTCTCATCCAGGCCAACGGGGAGATGACGACCGTCGCCGCCGCAGGCGGCGCCCAGGCAGGCGCCCAGCCGCCCATCGCGGCCGCGTCGGCGAAGTAGGGCGGCTCGCCAGCTTTACCCACCGTGCGCGCGTTCTGGCCGCCCGCACGGGTCCGGGTGTAGGCTCGCTCGCGATGAAGATCGCCGAGTTCCTGCGCGAGGATCTGATCCTCCCGGACCTGCAAGCGACCGACAAGGCGGGCGTCTTGCGCGAGTTGTGCACCCCGCTCGCACGCGCGCACGGCCTGGATCCGGGCCGGCTCACCGAGGTCCTGCTGGAACGCGAGAAGCTCGGCTCCACCGGCGTCGGCGAGGGAGTGGCGATCCCGCACGGCAAGCTACCCGGAGTGCCCAACCTGCTCGCCGCCTTCGGCCGGTCGAAGCGCGGCCTGGACTTCGCGGCGATCGACGGGAAGCCCACGTACCTCTTCTTCGTCCTCTTCGCCCCGGAGAACTCGGCGGGGATCCACCTCAAGGCGCTGGCGCGGATCTCGCGGCTGTTCAAGTCGCTGCCGTTTCGTCAATCGATAACGGCGGCGCAGTCCGGTTCCGAGATCGCCGGGTTGATCACCGGCGAGGATTCCAAATACTGATCGTCATTACGGCTCGGTGAGCTCGCGGACGACGAATGCGTAGTCGTAAGCGACGTCTTTCAGACGGTCGTAGCGGCCCGACGCGCCGCCGTGGCCGGCCGGGTCCATGTTGATCTTGAAGAGGAGTGGATTCGAGTCGGTCTTGAGCGAGCGGAGCTTTGCGACGTACTTGGCGGGCTCCCAGTACATTACCTGGGAATCGTTGTAGGACGAGCGGACCAGCATGGTGGGGTACGCCTTGGCCGCGACGTTGTCGTAGGGGCTGTACTGCTTCATGTAGCGGTACTCGTCGGGCTTCTTCGGGTTGCCCCACTCTTCGAACTCGCCGACGGTGAGGGGGAGGGATTCGTCCAGCATGGTGTTGATCACGTCGACGAAGGGGACGTAGGTGACCACCGCGTGGAACAGGTCGGGGCGGAGGTTGGTGACCGCACCCATCAGGAGGCCGCCGGCGCTGCCGCCGATGATGGCGAGGCGGTCCTTCGAGGTGTAGCCCTGCGCGACCAGGTGCTCGGCGGAGGAGATGAAGTCGGTGAAGGTATTCATCTTGTTCATCATGCGGCCCTGGTCGTGCCACTTCTTGCCCAGCTCGCCGCCGCCGCGGATGTGCGCCACGGCGTAGGTCACGCCGCGGTCCACCAGGGAGAACACGTTCGAGTTGAAGGTGTCCGGGATGGCGTACCCGTACGAGCCGTAGGCATAGAGGAGCAGCGGGCTCTTGCCGTCTCGCGCGACGCCCTTCTTGTGCAGCACGGCGATCGGCACCTTTGCGCCATCGGCCGCGGGCGCCCAGATGCGCTCGACCTCGTAGCGTGACCGGTCGTAGTTCGGGACCGGCTGGCGCTTCACCAGCTCTTGCGAGAGCGAGGAGGCGTCCACGTCCAGCCAGCTCCGCGGGGTGACGGGACTCTGGTAGATCACGCGGAACGTCTTCTGGTCGTACTCGGGGTTCTTGTCCGGCGAGACCTCGTAGTCCGCCTCGGGGAACCTCACGCGCCGCCGCGCGGCGCTGGCCGGATCGAGGAAGGTGATCTGCGGCAGCCCGCCTTCGCGCTCGTGCAGCGCGACGAAGTCGCGGAAGACTTCCACGTCCTCCAACATGACGTCCTCCCGGTGCGGCAACACCTCGGTCCAGTTCTCCTTGCGCGGAGCCCAGACCGGAGCGGTGACCAGGCGGAAGTTCCGCCCGCCGGAGTTGGTGCGGATGTAGAGGGTCCCGCCGCGGGCGTCGACGTAGTACTCGTGCCCCGGCTGGCGGGGCTGCAGGAGCACCAGCGCCGCGTTCGGGTCGCTGGCGCCGAAGAAGCGCACCTCGCTGGTGGTATGGCTCGCCGAGGTCACGAAGATGAAGTCCTTCGAGCGCGACCGCTCGACCTCCAGGTTGAAGGCGTGGTCCTTCTCCTCGTAGACCAGGTCGTCCTTGCCGCTCGAGCCGACCGCGTGCCGCCACAGCTGGTAGGGCCGTTTCTCCTGCTCGTCCTCCACCACGTAGAAGAGCGCCTTGCCGTCGCGGCTCCAGGCAGCGGAATCCACCCGCGCGATCTTCTCCGGTCCGTCGGCGCCGCTGCGCAGGTCGCGGACGTACAGGTCGTACTGCCGGAAACCCGTCTCGTCCGTCGTGTAGGCCAGCCGGTTCCCGTCGTCGCTGACCTCCCAGCCGCCCAGGCCGAGGAACTTCTTGCCAGCGGCCAGCGCGTTCAGGTCGAGGATGACCTGTTCCGCGGCGTCGGGCGCCGATTTGCGGCACAGGATCGGGTACTGCTTCCCCTTCTCGGTGCGCTGGTAATACCAGTGCGAGCCGATCCGCACCGGAGCGGTCGAGTCGTCCTCCTGGATACGGGAGAGCATCTCCCCGTAGAGCTTCTTCTGCAGCTCCACGGTCGGCTTCATCAGCGCGTCCGCGTAGGCCGCCTCGGCCCGCAGGTACGACTCCACCTCCGGCGTCCCCTTGTTGCGCAGCCAGAAATAATCGTCGCGCAGCGCGTCGCCGTTGATCGGAGTGACGTGCTGCTCCTTCCGCGCGACCGGCGGCTGCGGAGCGGCGGCTTGGTCAGCGGCGCGCGGCTGGGGCGCCGAGGCGCAGGCGGCGAGCGCCAAGGCGAGCAGAACGGGGCGGTCATTCGGCACGGGCGTTTCCTCGTCTGGAAGGAGGCGCTGTTATAGTCTGGTTCTCGATGGACTCCATCAAGGTCGAGACGCTCCTCAAGGACCAGGATTTCGACCTCCGCCTCGAGCTGCTCGCCGGCGAAGGAGGTCTCGACCGGCGCGTGGTCAGCTCGCGCATCCAGAAACCCGGGCTGGCGCTGAGCGGCTTCACCGAGCACATCCACAAGGACCGACTTCAAGTTTTCGGCAACACCGAGATGAGCTACCTGGCCACGCTCAAGCCGGCCGAGGCGCAGGCCCGCATGCGCGGCCTGTTCCGGCTGCCCGTCGCCTGCCTCGTGGTCACCAAGAACCTGCCCGTCAACGACATGATCAAGCGCGAGGCCAGCGATGCCCGCGTGCCGCTCATGCGCACGAGCCACCTCTCCAGCACCTTCATCGACAACATCGAGCGGTTCCTGCAGGAGGCGCTCACCGCCAGCACCTCGGTCCACGGCGTGCTGATCGACGTGATCGGCGTCGGCGTCCTGATCCTGGGGAAGAGCGGCATCGGCAAGAGCGAGCTGGCGCTCGACCTGGTGACCCGCGGCCACCGCCTGGTCGCCGACGACATCGTGGATCTGAAGAAGAGGCAGGGCGGCTCGGTGTACGGGAGCGGCTCGGACATCATCAAGCACCACATGGAGATCCGCGGGATCGGCATCATCAACATCAAGGACCTGTTCGGCGTGTCGGCGGTGCGCGACCGCAAGAAGGTCGAGATGGTGGTGGAGCTGGTCGAGTGGGACGACCGCGTCGAGTACGATCGCCTGGGAATCGAGGAGCAGAAGTACAGCATGCTCGACACCGAGGTGCCGTTGCTCGTCGTGCCGGTGCGCCCCGGCCGCAACCTGACCACCATCGTCGAGGTCGCCGCCCGCAACCACCTGCTCAAGCTGCAGGGGCACCACTCGGCCAAGGACTTCCAGGAGAAGCTCTCGCGCGAGATCGCCCAGGCGACCGTGACGCGCGGCATCGGCGACGAGGTGGAGTGACTTGGCCCCGCCGCTCCGCATCGTGCTGCTCACCGGCATGTCGGGCGGCGGCAAATCGACGGCGATCAGGGCCCTGGAAGACGCCGGCTGGTTCTGCATCGACAACCTGCCGGTGCTGCTCGTGCCCAAGCTGCTCGAGCTGGTGGTGCACGGGGCTTCCGACGAGGTGCACCGGCTGGCGCTGGTCATCGACGCGCGCGAAGGCCGCTTCCTCGACCAGACGCCACAGAAGGTGGACGAGGTGCGGCGCGCCGGCCACCGGCTGGAGGTCGTCTTCCTCGACTCGGCGGACGAGACGCTCTCGCACCGCTTCAGCGAGACGCGGCGCAGGCATCCCCTTTCGCCGGACGGCACGGTCGCCGAGGGCATCGCGCTGGAGCGCAAGCTGCTCGCCGCCCTGCGCGGCATCGCCGACGTGGTGATCGACACCACGCGGATGAACGTGCACGAGCTGCGGGACGTCATCACCGCACGGTTCGGCGCCGCTCGCGACGCCGACGCGCTCAACGTGACGCTGGTCTCTTTCGGCTACCGCAACGGCATTCCGGCCAACAGCGACCTGGTGCTCGACGTCCGCTTCCTGCCCAATCCCTACTTCGTCGAGGGGCTCAAGCCGCACCCGGGCACCGACCCGAGGGTATCGGAGTGGGTGTTGGGACGGCCGCAGACGCAGGAGTTCCTCGAGCACCTCGAGTCGCTGCTCGCCTTCCTGCTCCCGCAATACAAGGCGGAAGGAAAGAGCTACCTCACCGTCTCCATCGGCTGCACCGGCGGACGCCACCGCAGCGTCGCCCTGGCCGAGGAGCTGTCGAAACGGCTCACCGAAAAGCACCGCGCGCGAGTGAAGGTCACCCACCGCGACGTCGCGAAGGCCTGACGGTCAGCTCCGCTTGTGGCGCATCTCCTTGACCGTGAACACGCCGTTCTCCACGCACAGCTCGGCGATGGCACGCATCACCACCGCTGCCTTCTCCATGCTTTGCCGCAGGGCACCGAGGCTCGCGAGATCGTCGTCGGTGAGGTCGTCCGTGTCGATCGGTCCCCCGCCGGTGGCAGTGAAGAGGTCAGCCCCCGCCAGGGAGACCGGACCGGTGCCCTGCGCCGGCGTGTCTTTTCGCGTCGGCGGGGCGGGCGTCGGCGGCGGGATGCGGGGGGTCGCGCGAGGCGGTGTCGCGTGCGAGACGTGCGGCCGGTCATCCCCGCCGGGCACGTCCATCGCCTGCTGATGCCGGCCGCGCCTGGAGGGGAGGTCCTCGGGCACGGTGACGCCCAGCTCCGAGGCGATCTTCGCCAACGGGGAGGCGGACTCGTCCTGCAGCCCGACCAGCTCCACCTCTTCCGTCGAGGTGTCGTCCAGCTCGATTTCGGCCAGCTTGTGCGCGGGCGGCTCCTCCGGCTGCTGCTCCGTGCCCGCACCGGGCGCTCCGTAGCACTGCCGCACCGCCCGGAGGATCTCGCTCGGCCCGGCCACCGCCGGCCGGACCCGCTTGTGCGTCCTTTGCCGCACTACCGCGATCGAGTCTTGATCGGTGGGGTCCGCCATCGCCAGCCAGAGCAGCTCGCCGTTCTCGCGCAGCGCGATGGGGAGCACGAAGCGGTCCGCGCAGATGCGCGCTTCGAGCAGGTTCAGGGCCGCCGTCTCGGGTGGGGTCATCTCCAGGTCGATGCGCGGCAGCCCCAGCTCGACCGAGATGGCCCGCGCGATCGACGGCTCGGTCGCCAGCCCCAGCTCGGCCACCTGCTGGACGATGTGCCCGCCGCTGCGCGATCGGGTGCGGCTCATCACCGCGTCGTGCGCGCGGTCGTCGATCAGCTGCACCTTCTGCAGCAGGTCGAGAATGGTCCCCACGGTGCACAGTCTCCCACCCTGCGGTGGGATGTCCAGGATCGCGACTCAACACCCTCTTCGGTCCGGCGCCTTCGGCGCCTCCACGAGGGGGAGCTCGCTCCCCCCTCGACCCCCAACAGATTACGTTCGATCTATCGAGCGGTCGAGTCGACCTGCCGAGCGCTTGAATCTCGGCGATCGGACTGGGCGGGCGGGGTGAGCTCGACGAGGTACTCGCCCGTGAAGCACGCGTCGCAGAACGTCCGCGGCTCGGCGCGCACCGCCTCGTGCATCCCCTTTTCGGACAAATAACCCAGCGAATCCGCGGTGACGTACTTGGCGATCTCCTCCACCGTGTGCGTGGCGGCGATCAGCTCCTTCCGCACCGGCGTATCGATCCCGTAGTAGCAAGGCCACCTGGTCGGTGGCGCGCTGATGCGCACGTGCACTTCCTTGGCGCCCGCGTCGCGCAGCATCTTGACGATTTTGCGGCTGGTGGTGCCGCGCACGATGGAGTCGTCCACCACCACCACCCGCTTGCCCTTGACCACGTGCTGCACGGGGTTGAGCTTCAACTTCACCCCGAAGTGGCGGATCGACTGCGACGGCTCGATGAAGGTGCGCCCCACGTAGTGGCTGCGGATCAGCCCCATGTCGTAGGGAATGCCGCTCTGCTCGGAGTAGCCGAGCGCCGCCGCGACGCCGGAGTCGGGCACCGGCACCACCACGTCGGCCTCCGCCGGCTGCTCGATGGCGAGGCGGCGGCCCAGCTCCTTGCGGGTCCGGTACACGCTGCGGCCGAACACCTGCGAGTCGGGGCGGGCGAAATAGATCAGCTCGAAGATGCACTTGCCGCTGCGCTGCGGCGGCAGCTTCTGCACGGTGCGCACGCCGGACGCGTCGGCGACCACCATCTCGCCCGGCTCCACCTCGCGCTCCAGCTTCGCCTCGATCAGGTCGAACGCGCAGGTCTCGCTGGCGAACACGGGCACGCCGCGCAGCTTCCCTACCACCAGCGGCCGGAAGCCGAGCGGGTCGCGCACGGCGATGATCGAGTCCTGGGTGAGGAACAGGAGCGAGTACGCGCCGCGCACCTGCGCCAGCGTGCGCTGGATGCGCTCCACCGCCGTCCCCTCGCGCTCCCGGGCGATGAGGTGCAGGAGCAGCTCGGTGTCGGACGAGCCGGTGAAGATGGCGCCCTGCGCCTCGAGCGAGGCGCGAAGCTCCTCGGCGTTGACGAGGTTGCCGTTGTGCGCCACGGCGATCGGTCCCGCGACGCCCTTGAAGACGAAGGGTTGCGCGTTCTCGATGCGCGACTGGCCGGCGGTGGAGTAGCGCGTGTGCCCGATCGCCGCGTTGCCCGGCAGGCGGGCGAGCGTCGCCGCGTCGAAGTTGTCGGCGACCAGACCCATGGTCTTGTGCACCTGGATCTGCCCGGCGTCGAGCGCGGCGATGCCCGCGGACTCCTGCCCGCGGTGCTGGAGGGCATGGATCCCCAGGTAGGTGATGTTCGCCGCCTCGGGGTGGCCGATGACGCCGAACACGCCGCACTCGTCGTGGAACTTGTCGTCGTCGATCGGGTCTGTGAGGACCTTCAGCTGCACGGCCTCTCCGGGAGAGCGCGGGGAACGAAGCGTACAGGGCTGGCACTCGCCCTGCAATGGTGCCAGAACACGTCGCAGCGACGGGTACTTCCGGACGGCGGCGCCCCGCCCGGCCCGGCCGCCGCCGGTCAGGCAGCCTTTTGCGGCCGGCGGGCTCCGGTTAGCATCGGCGCATGCCGGACGACAAGGAGGCGCGGATCGTCGATGCGCGCATGAAGCTGCGCGAGCGCTTCCAGCGGCGCATGCTCGAGACGCCCTCCGCAGCCGACGCCAGGCCCCAGGGCTCGGGTCCGGCGAACCGGCACGGCATGCCCAAGCTGCCCGTCGGCCAGACCGTCACCAAGGGATGGCCGGTGCTCGACCTGGGACGTCTTCCCGACGTGCCGCTCTCGAAGTGGGAGCTGGTCGTGGACGGCGCGGTCGAGGAGCCGCTCCGGCTGGCGTGGAAGGACTTCATCGCCTTGCCGCAGACCGAGGACGTGAGCGATTTCCACTGCGTGACGACCTGGTCGAAGCTGGATGTGCCCTGGGAGGGAGTGCAGCTGTCGACCATCCTCGCGCTGGCGCGGCCGCTGCCCGAGGCCACCCACGTGGTGACGCACGGATACGACGGCTACACCACCAACCTGCCGCTGGAAGAGGCGCTCAAGGACGACGTCCTCCTCGTGCACACCGCGGAAGGCCAGCCGCTGCCGGTGGAGCACGGCGGCCCGGTCCGCGTCATCACTCCGCAGCTGTACGCCTGGAAGGGGGCGAAGTGGGTCCGTCGCATCGAGGTGCTGACGCACGACCGGCTCGGGTTCTGGGAGCTGCGCGGGTACAGCAACACCGCGCATCCATGGCGAGACGATCGCTACTCCTAGCCCTGGCCCTGGCCGTTCCCGCGGCCGCGGCTCCGCGGCAGAACGTGCTCGAGTACGTGCGCGCGCAGCTCGCGCGCGACCGCGGGTTCACGCCCGCCCAGCGGGGGCAGTTGCAACAGGCGCTGGAGGACCGATTCGCGAATTACGGTCACAACGTCGTCCGGCCCGACAAGCCGCAGGACGTGCAGACGCTCATGCACGTCGTCGCGGAGGGCATGTTCGACCAGGCTCCGATGGACCGCATCGCCGAGGTCGCGTTCGCCGCCTACCAGGCCGTCTGGCGCGGAGCGCCCGCGGAGGTGGTCGACGGCATCGCGTTGTACGGCTTCCGCAAACCGGTGGCGCCCGACAAGCTGGCCGCTTGGGCCAATGGCTATCGCGTGGCGGTCAAGGGCGGCGTCCCGGACCAGGTCGCCGCCGACCTGGTGCGCAACGCGATGGAGCGCGGATGGGACGTCCGCGGCTTCGATACCGTCAAATGGGGCCTGATCGATGCGGCGAGACGGAAGTACGACGTGAAGCTGTACGCCGCGTATGTGTTCGCGGGGATGGAGAAAGACCCGCTGCACCCCGGCGCGCTCCTCGGGGCGACGCGCGCCACCTTCGCGGACGCCGCGCGCAGGAAGATCGTGCCCGAGGACCCTGGCTACCGAGGCGTCTTCGAAGTGGAGACCGCCCCCCCGCGCGCCGAGCGCAAGCCGCCGCCGCCCGACGCGTCGCCGCCCGATCGGCGCCGCCCGCCCGAAAAGCCCGCTCCTCCGGACGAGACGGAGCTTCCGCCCGACCCTCCGCGGGCGCACGAGGGCGAGGGGCCCTTCAGCTCGTGGGCACGAGTGGAACGAACCGCGCTCTCCTACCTCGGAACCCCCTACGTCTGGGGCGGCGAGACGCGCACCGGCATCGACTGCTCGGGCCTGACCCGGAACTCGTACCGCGCCATCTCGATCCCGCTGCCGCGCGTCTCCAAGCTGCAGTGGAAGAGCGGCACGCCGGTGGCCAAGGAGGCGCTGCGCGAAGGCGACCTGGTGTTCTTCGCGACGAACGGCTCGGGCGTCTCGCACGTGGGCATGGTGATCGACCCGCGCACGCGCCGCATCATCCACTCCTCGTCGTCGCACGGCGTGGTCGAGGCGGACATGGACCAGCCGTGGTTCCAGTCGCGTTACCTGGGCGCGCGGCGCGTCGCCAATTGAGGCTCGCGGTCCCCATCGCCGGGGCGGCCCTCGGCCTTCTCGCGCTGGTCGTGCTGGCCGTTCCGCTCGGACGCCGTTCCGCGGGGCCGCCGCCGATGGTGGTGCACGGGCGTGCCACCCTCCAGGTCAGGTCCGAGGGGCCCGTCGAGGTCGGCGCCCAGAGGATGACGATCGAGGTCCCGCGCGGGGCGTCTCTGGCTGGGTACGCCGGGCGGCGGCGCGCTGCCAGCGAAGGCCAGGTGTACGTCCGCGCCCTGGTCCTTCGCTCCGGCGAAGTGCGGGCCGTGATCGTCGCGCTCGATGCGCTGCTCGTCTCGAGCGATCTGGAAGAGGAGGTCCTGCGCCGAGCCCAGCTTCCGCCGCGCACCTGCCTGCTGCTTGCCGCGACGCATACCCATTCGGGCCCGGGTGGGACCTGGGACAACGCGCTCGCTGAGGTGGCGGGCAACGGGCGGTTCGACCCCGCGATGCGCGACAGCGTGGCGCAAGCCGTCGCGGACGCGATCCGCGGAGCGCTCGGGTACCTGCGGACGGGCCGCCTCGCCGTTGCACAGGTCGAGTGGGCGAATGGACCGGCGGTGGTGCGCAGCGCAGGGCCGGTGGATCCCATGCTGAGCGCCCTCCAGGCGCGCGACGAGACAGGCAGGGTCGTCGCCACCCTGGTGATCTACGCCATGCACCCGACGGTGCTGCCGCCCTCCTGGCGGACGGCGTCGGGCGACTGGCCGGGCGCGGCGGCCCGCGCGCTCGAGCACGATACCCAGGCGCCGGCCCTGGTGCTGCAGGGCGCCGGCGGCAATGCGACCTGGTCGCGCGACGGCTTGCCCGCGGACCCTCCGGCGGCGGCGCAGGCGCTCGGGACCCGGGTGGCGGCGCGGGCGCTCGACCTGCTCGAGACCGCCGCCTGGACCGACGGCGCTCCGCTCGCCTGCGCGGTCACGCTGCATTCCCTGCCTCCCGCCCAGGCCAGCGCTCGGGTTCCCTGGCCGTTGCGCCGCGCGGCGAGCAACGCCCTGGCGCTCTGGGCCGAGCCGTTCGCGGTGAGGACGCAACTGAGCATCGACGGCGTGAGGCTCGGCGGCGTCCCGGGCGAGCCGGTCGGCAGCCTGGCACTCGGTGGAGGGCCGGAGCGTTTCATCGGGTTGGCGGACGGATATCTGGGCTACGTGGAGGATCCGGCGCGAGCGGCTCGCGGAGAGGGCGAGTCGTCGCGCACGTACCATGGCCCTGGCCTGGCCCGGGCCCTGGATCTGCTGGAGGAGCGTTGATCGAGATCTCTGACGAGGTCCGCCAGGCGATCGCGCGCGGCACCGCCGTCGCGCTGGAGACGAGCGTCGTCGCGCAAGGCCTGCCGCCGCCCCACAACCTCGAGGCGGCGCGGCGCTGCGCGCGGGCGATCCGCGAAGCGGGAGCGGTGCCCGCGGCCGTCGCGGTGATCGGCGGCCGGATCGTGGTCGGGGCGACGGACGCGGAGCTGCAGCGCCTGGCCGATCCGGCGCTCGGTGCGGCCAAGGCCGGGGTCCGCGACCTGGCCGCGCTCTGCGCCTCGGGCCGCGACGCCGGCACCACCGTTTCCGCCACTTGCGCGATCGCGGCCGAGGCCGGCATCCGCCTCTTCGCGACCGGCGGCATCGGCGGAGTCCACCGCCGCGCATCCCCGGCCGAACCCCTCGACGTCTCGTCCGATCTGATCGAGCTGTCGCGCCGGCAGGTGTGCGTCGTCTGCGCGGGGCCGAAGGTCATCCTGGATCTCCCCGCCACCGCCGAGGCCCTCGAGACGCTCGGCATTCCGGTGTTCGGATTCGGCGCCTCCGAGCTGCCCGCGTTCTTCACCGGGTCGACCGGCATCCTGCTGGAGCATCGCTTCGACGACGCGGCCTCCGTGGCCCGCGCGCTGCGGATCCACTGGGAGGTGCTGGAACAGGGCTCGGGCGTGCTGGTCTGCGTCCCACCTCCCTCGCCGCTTCCCCGTGCCGAGGTGGAGCGCGCGCTGTCGGCCGCGCTGGCCGAGGCCGCCCAGCGGAAGCTCGCGGGAAAGAAGCTGACTCCCTTCCTGCTCGCCCGCCTCGCGGACGCAAGCGGCGGGCGCACCCTCCAGTCGAACCTCGACCTGCTGGAGAACGATGCCCGCCGCGCGGGCGAGATCGCGGTCGCGCTCGCCGCCCGGTCCCCTGCATCCGCGTTGTGAACGTTGACCGTGATCTGTTGGGGGGTCGAGGGGGGAGCGAGCTCCCCCCTTGTGGAGGCGCCGGAGGCGCCGGATCGAAGAGCGTGATGTGCCCCTACCCTTACTTACGCCGAGGCTCGGTTGAGCCGATCACGAATCGCGTCCCACTCCGGTGAGGCGGGGACGCTCTCGATGCAGATCGAGGTGCAGCCGCGGTCCTCCAGCTCGCGCAGGGCCGCGTAGAGCTCGCTCGCGTAACCGGCCGGATCGGAAGGGAGGCGCAGGGAGACGACGCTCTCGGGGAAGGAGACCTCGCTGCGGACCAGGGCGCCCACGCGGCCGGGCAGATCGGCGGCGATGCGCGGCAGCGCGGCGCGGTCAGCCATGCGCACCACCGCGGCGGGCGCGTAGTGCCGCTTCTGCTGTCCGGGCGAAGGAGCGACAGGTCCGTTCGGCGTGGCGTCAGGGACTTGGCCGAGCAGCTCTTCGAGCGCGGTACGGGGCACGGCGCCGGAGCGCAGCAGGCGGGGACCCGCCGAGGTCAGCGCGACCACCGTCGATTCGATCCCCACCGGGCAGCGCCCGCCGTCCAGCACGGCGTCGATCCGGCCGTTCAGGTCGCGCAGCACGTGCCGCGCGGTGGTGGGCGAGACGTGCTCGCTGCGGTTCGCGCTGGGCGCGGCGAGCGGGACGCGGACGCGCGTGAGCAGCTGGCGCGCGGCGGGATGCGACGGCGCCCGGACGGCGACCGTCGGTCCGCCGCCGGTCACCTCGTCAGGAACGCGCTGGCTGCGCGGCAACACCAGGGTCAGCGGCCCGGGCCAGAAGCGCGTCACCAGCTCCTGCGCCTCGATCGGCCACCGCGCGCAGAGCGGGCGCGCCTCGTCCTCGCCGAGCACGTGCACGATGAGCGGATTGGTCGCCGCGCGTCCCTTGGCCGCGTAGATCGCGCGCACCGCGAGCGGCTCGAGCGCCAGCCCTCCCAGCCCGTAGACGGTCTCGGTGGGAAACGCGACCAGCCCGCCGCGCAGCAGCAGCCCCGCCGCCTCGTCCAGGTCGGCCGGGCTGCTCGCGCTGAGCAGCTGGGTATCCACCTATCGCCCTTCGAGAGCGACCTGGTGGATTCCCTCGCCGACCATCTGCGGGATGGAGCTGGACCAGGCGCTCTTCAAGTCGGCAACGCGCGCATCGACGAGCGTCCGCTCGCCCGACTTGATCACCAGCGACGGCCCGCCGACCTCGCCCATCTCCAGGAACGGCGCGCCGTGCTCCCGGGCGACCGCCGCGACGCGATCCGCCACCGAGGCCGGATAGGCGATGACGATGCGCCCCGCGTCCTCGCCGAAGAGCAGCGCGTCGGCGCGCCCGGGCTGCGCGGGAAGCGCCACCTTGCAGCCGAGATCGCGGCCGAAGGACATCTCGGCGAGCGCGACGGCCAGCCCGCCCTCGCTGGTGTCGTGCGCCGTGCGGACGAGCCCGGCGCGGACCAGCGCGCGCACCGCTCCTTGGACCTTCTTCTCCAGGTCGAGATCCAGCGGAGGCGGCGTTCCCGCGGTGCGGCCGTGGACCGCCTTGAGGTACTCGGTCCCCCCGAGGTGCCCCCCCTGCGGCCCCGCGGGGCGCCCGAGCAGCGCGATGCGGTCTCCGGCGGCCAGGAAGGCGGAAAGGGCATTCTTGCCGCAGTCCTCCATCAGGCCGACCATGCCGATGGTGGGCGTGGGGAAGATGCCCTTCCCCTCCGTCTCGTTGTAGAGCGACACGTTGCCGGAGACGACGGGAGTGCCGAGCGCGTTGCAGGCGTCGGCGATCCCCAGGCACGCCTGCTCGAACTGCCACATGATCTCGGGCCGCTCCGGGTTGCCGAAGTTCAGGCAATCGGTGATGGCCAGCGGCTCTCCACCGACGCAGCTCACGTTGCGCGCCGCTTCGGCGACCGCGTGCGCGGCCCCGAGGCGCGGGTCGAGGTAGCAGTAGCGGGAGTTGCAGTCGACGCTCAGCGCCACACCCCCTTCCCGCTGGCCAGTGAACCGGACCACCGCGGCGTCGCCTTGCCCCGGCCGGACCGTGGTGCCGATGCGGACCATGTGGTCGTACTGCCGGTAGACCCACTCCTTCGAAGCGACGGTCGGCGACGCGAGCACCTGCTTCAGCGTGCCCGCGAGGTCGCGCGGCTCGGGAACCTGTGCGAGGTCGAGCTTCCGCGCATCGTCCAGCCACTCGGGGCGGCGGCGAGGACGGTCGTAGGAAGGGGCCTCGTGGGTGAGCGGGGCGATGGGCAGCTCCGCCACGGTCTTCCCCTCCGACTTGACCACCAGCTTGCCCGTGTCGGTGACGCGCGCCACGACCGCATGCGCCAGGTCCCACTTGTCGCAGATCTCGAACACCTCGCGCTCGCGCCCTTTCTTCGCGACGAGCAGCATGCGCTCCTGCGACTCGCTGAGCATCACCTCGTAGGGCGTCATCCCCGTCTCGCGGCGCGGCACCGCGTCCACGTCCAGCTCCAGCCCGCTGCCCGCGCGGGAAGCCATCTCGACCGAGCTGGAGGTGAGCCCGGCGGCGCCCATGTCCTGGATGCCCACCAGGCAATCCGTCTTGAACAGCTCCAGGCAGGCTTCGAGGAGGAGCTTTTCCAGGAAGGGATCGCCGACCTGGACCGTCGGGCGTTTCGACTCGCTTTCCTCGGCGAACTCGGCGGAGGCCATGGTCGCGCCGTGAATGCCGTCGCGGCCGGTGCGCGCGCCGATGTAGATGACCGGGTTCCCCAATCCCGACGCGGTGCCGCGGAAGATGCGGTTCGACTTGAGCAGTCCCAGCGTGAAGGCGTTGACCAGGCAGTTGCCGTCGTAGCTCTCGTCGAAGGCCACCTCGCCGCCGACGGTCGGCACGCCGATGCAGTTCCCGTAGCCGGCGATGCCGGCGACCACGCCTTCGAGCAGCCGAGCGGTCTTCGGATGGGAAGGCTTCCCGAAGCGCAGCGAGTTGAGCGAGGCGATCGGCCGCGCGCCCATGGTGAACACGTCGCGGAGGATGCCCCCGACGCCGGTGGCCGCCCCCTGGTACGGCTCGATGTAGCTGGGGTGGTTATGGCTCTCCATCTTGAACGCCACCGCCAGCCCGCCGCCGACGTCCACCACGCCCGCGTTCTCGCCCGGACCCTGCAGGACGCGCGGGCCCTTGGTCGGCAGGTGCTTGAGGAAGCGGCGCGACGACTTGTATGAGCAGTGCTCGGACCACATCGCGGAGAAGATGCCCAGCTCGACCAGATTCGGGTCCCGGCCGAGGTGGCCGACGATGCGCCGGTATTCGTCCTCGGTGAGACCATGCTGTTTGACGATCTCGGGAGTGATTCGCGCGTCCATGCGGTCGCGCACTGTAGCAAACGCCGCCTGCCGCCGCAGCCCGGCGTGAGCACTGTCCGAGGCGCGGAGCGGCGTGCCGGTTGGCAGCCGGCCGCCGCCGGGGCAACCTGAGCTGTGGAGGACCGGTTGGCCGACCAGACCCAGTTGGAGGCGGAGCGATCCCGCCTCCAGGAAGCCGAGCGCAGGCAGCGCATCCTCTCGGACATCTCCGCGCTCCTGCTCGACTACGTCGGTGGGGACGAGGACGAGCCGCTGCGCCGCATCGTCGACAAGGTGGTCCAGGGGATGGGCGATTGGTGCGCCTTCTCGCTCGTCGGCCCGGACGGGGTGCTGCGGCAGTCCGCCGCGTACCACCCCGATCCGCGGCAGCGGGACCTCGTCGACAAGCTGACCCTGATCCAGAAGCCGCGCCGGTGGGACGCGGGGCTTCCCGAGACGAACGCGCTGGTGCAGAAGCGTCCGCTCGTCTTCGAGGAGATCACCGACGAGATGCTGCGCGCGGGCGTCGAGAGCGAAGAGCAGTTCCACCTGCTCAAGGAGATCGGACTCGCTTCCGTCATCGTGGCGCCGCTCCTGAGCGGCCCGGAGCCGCTCGGGACGCTGATCCTCGCCTCGGCCGGACCGGGCGGGCGCAGGTACACGCCGAACGACCTCGACTTCGTCGTGGCCCTCGCCGATCGGTCCTCGCTCGCGGTGCGCAACGCCCGGCTGGTGCGCGAGCTGGCAGCCGAGCGCGACCGGGAGCAGCTCGCCCGCCAGGACGCCGAGCGGCGCGCCGCCGAGCTGCTCGCGACCTTCGAGGCCGACCCGAACGGGCTGGTGCTGTTCGACCAGGACGACCGCGTTCGATACATCAGCCCGCGTCTGGCCGAGATGTTCGATTGGCTGCCGGTCCGAGAGTTCGTCGGCAAGCATTACGAAGAGCTGTTCGGGTTCGACGCGCGAGGCGACGGCGGGACCGCCGAAGTGGCGCGGCGGATGCGAGAGATCTTCTCGCGGCGGGACGAGCGGTCCTTCGACGAGTTCCAGATCGCGCGGTCCGGGCGCTGGCTGACCCGCACCAGCGTTCCCGTGCACGGGCCACGCGGAGAGTACTTCGGGCGCCTCTTCGTCCACGTGGACGTCACCGCCCAGAAGGAGCTCGACAACGAGCGCTCCGAGTTCCTCACGGTGGCGGCGCACGAGCTGCGCACGCCGCTCACGCCGCTCTCGATGTACCTGCAGAACATCGACCGGCGTCTCGCGCGGGGCATGGCGGTCGACCCGGAGCTCGCCAACAAAGCGCGCCGGCAGGTGACGCGGCTCGCGAAGCTGGTCGAGGACCTGCTCGACGTGTCGAGGCTGGAGTCCGGCCGGCTGGAGATCCAGCGCGATCCGGTCGAGCTGGACGAGCTGGTCGCCGAGGTGGTCGGCGATTTCCGCGCCGCGGCGCAGACCCGTCAAATCATCCTCTCGAGGCCGGACGACCGGATCGTGATCGTGGGCGATCGCCAGCGCCTCGAGCAAGTGCTGGTGAACCTCCTGCAGAACGCCATCAAGTACAGCCCCCAGGGCGGCCAGATCAGGGTGACGCTGCGCCGCGAGGGCGGCGAGGCGTGGGTGTCGGTGGCGGACCAGGGCATCGGCGTTCCCGCCGAGGAGCAGGCGCGGCTCTTCCAGCGCTTCTTCCGCGCGCGCAACGCGGCGACGCACCACTTCGGCGGGCTGGGAATCGGCCTGTTCGTCAGCCACGAGATCGTGCAGCGGCACGGCGGACGTTTCCTGGTCCAGAGCGAGAGCGGCAAGGGCGCCGTGTTCAGCTTCGCGTTGCCGCTCGCGGCCCCGCGCGCGGCGCACGCTCCCGCGCAGGCCTGATACCCTTCGCAGATGCCGCGCAAGACCCCCCGCAAGAGGCCGCGGCCGCTCCTGGCCCTCCTCTCGCGCAAGAAGAGCCTCTACTCGACGCGGCGGCTGGTCGAATCGGCGCGGGCCCGGGGCATGAGGACGCGGGTCGTAGACGTGCTCGCCTGCAACCTGGTGCTGGAAGCAGGCCGCCCGCGCGTGTTCGTCGCCGGCGAGGAGCTGCGCGACGTCGCCGTCGCCGTCCCGCGCATCGGCGCCTCGGTGACGGCGGCGGGGCTCGCGGTGGTGCGCCAGCTCGAGGCGCTGGGGGTGCCCGTCGTGAACGGGGCCGCGGGCATCGCCAACAGCCGCGACAAGCTGCGGGCCCTGCAACTGCTCGCCCAGGCCGGCGTCGACATGCCGCGCACCGTGCTGGCGCGCGGCGGCGGCGACATCAAGGAGCTGGTCGCGCACGTCGGCGGGCTGCCCGCGATCCTGAAGCTCATCCAGGGGACGCAAGGCGTCGGTGTCATGATCGCCCACAGCGAGGCCGAGGTGGAGAGCATCCTCTCCACGCTCTGGGACCTGGGGCAGGAGATCCTGCTGCAGGAGTTCATCGCCGAGTCGCGGGGGCGCGACGTGCGGGCGCTGGTGGTCGGCGATCGCGTCGCCGGGGCGATGAGGCGCGAGGCGCGCTCGGGCGAGTTCCGCAGCAACCTGCACCGCGGGGGCGAGGGCAGCGCGCTGGAGCTGTCCCCGGACTACGCGGAGGCCGCGGTGCACGCCGCCCGCGTGCTGGGGCTGGACGTGGCGGGCGTGGATCTCCTGGAGGCGGAGGCAGGACCGAAGGTCATGGAGGTGAATTCCTCGCCGGGCTTCGAAGGGCTCGAGCGCGCGACCGGCCTGGACATCGCCGGGGCCATCGTCGAGTACGCCGCCCGCCTGGCTGCTCGCGTCTCCCGGGCAGGTGGGTAGAATTCGCCCGCCCGGCGCCCCGGCGGCATGCCGGGCGGTGCTGTACGACACCATCCCACTTCCGACCCGGCGTTTGCGCGCCGACGCGCAAATCGCTTGCAGCAGGCCCGCGTCTTTGGCGACACTGGCTGCATGGCGATCCGCATCGGCCGGGAGCTCGCCTTCCAGTCCCGGCTGCAGGACGGCAGCGCGCCCGCTCAGGTCGAGCTGGTCCTCTTCCACGACGTACTCTGCTCCTGGTGCTATCTCGCCGACGCCCGGCTCGAACTGCTCCGCGAAGAGTACGGCCCGTCCGTGCTCTGGACCTTCAAGCCGTACGCGCTCCGGCCGGAAAACCAGCTTCCGGACAAGAAGCAGCGCTCGCTGCTGGCGCGGCACTTCCGGCGCATCTCCAAGGAGCGCGAAGGCGAGGGCGTGAAGCCGGACCTGTGGACGGGAGACGATCCGCCCGCGTCCAGCCTGCCTCCCCTGGTCGCCCTCGAGTCCGCTCTCCTCCAGGGCTACGAGAGGCAGCACGAGCTGCTGCTGCGGATGCGGCGGGCGGCGTTCCTCGACGGCATCAACGTGGCCCGGCGCGACGTGCAGGTCGAGCTGGCGGCGCGGGCAGGGCTCGACGTGTCGCGCTTCCTCGAGCGGCTCGACCATCCGGACACCGAGCAGTCGGTCAGCGTGGCCGGGGAGGAAGCGGAGGCGCTGGGGATCAAGGGCGTCCCGGCGCTGGTGATCGGCGGCGAGTGGCTCATGCAGGGCTGCCGCGACCTGTCGGAGTACCGGCAGGTGATCGACAAGTTCCTGCGCGAGCGGGCGAGCCCGCCGCATTTGCGAATGATCCATTGACCGCACGGCTCGCTTGAGTTGACCGCTCTGCCGGCGACATCACGCTCTTCGATCCGGCGCCTTCGGCGCCTCTACGAGGGGGAGCTCGCTCCGGTTACGAATGATCCACTGACTTGATCTGACCGCTCTGCCGTACACATCACGCTCTTCGATCCGGCGCCTTCGGCGCCTCTACAAGGGGGAGCTCGCTCCCCCCTCGACCCCCCAAAAGATCGCGGTCATTTCAACCGAGCGGTGGCGGTCGAGGCGTGGCCCTGCGGGCGGCGCGCGGATATGCTGCGCCGCCAATGGCTCCCATTCTCGCCACGCTGATCATCGCGGCCGGGCTCGCCCTGTTCTTCTGGACGATGTCCTACCGCATCCGGCCGCTGCTCTTCGCGCGCAAGGAAGTGCGCTGGGACGATCCGCTCACGCGCACCGAGAAGCTGATCGAGTACGGCTTCGGGCAGAAACGGATGCCGGCCAAGCCGGAGCGCGCCGCCGGCATGGCGCACATCTGGATCTTCGTCGCCTTCCTGGTCGCGCAGCTCGGGACGCTGACCTCGTTCGGCCTGGCCTACGATCCGGGCTTCCAGCTGCCGTTCCTCGCGCACGAGACGCGGCTCGGCCAGGGCTACCTGTTCACCAAGGACGTCATCGACATCCTCGGCACGCTCGGGTGCGCCGTCTTCCTCTACTTCCGCCTGATCGCGAAGAAGGAGCGGATGACGCTCTCGTGGGAAGGCGTGTTCATCCTTTGCATGATCATCGGCGTCCTCTGGACCGACGTGCTCATCGACGCCGCGGCGCTGGCGAAGAGCGCCGGCGAGGTGCCCTGGTACCTGCCGGTGTCCGGGCGCGTGGCGGAGTGGTTCCTCTACGGGATGTCGCCCCAGGCGGCTGCGAACGCGACGACCTTCGGCGTGCTTCTCCACATCGCCATCGTGATGTCCTTCCTCAACTTCCTGCCGCTGGGGAAGCATTTCCACATCATCACCGGCCTGCCGACGGTCTACTTCCAGCGCCTCACGCCGATGGGGCAGCTCGGAAAGCTCGACCTGGAGAACGCGGAAAGCTTCGGCGTCTCCAAGCTCACCGACCTCTCCTGGAAGGAGATCCTCGACACCTACTCGTGTACCGAGTGCGGCCGCTGCCAGACGTATTGCCCGACGTACGACACGGGGAAGCCGCTCACGCACAAGGAGATGAACCGCGCCATCCGCCACCACGCCCAGCAGGCGGCGGCCTCCATGCCGCTGCCGCTCCGGGCGCTCCTCTCGCGGATGGACCGGGTTCCGGCGTCCCCGAACGGCCACGACGGCGCGTCTGCAAATGGGGGACACCATTCCCATGGTGTCCCCTCCCATTCCCATGGTGTCCCCTCCACTGTAGCTCTGCAGCTCCCCGCCGACCTGGTCGAGAAGCTGCCGCCGCTGGTCGGCGACGCGGGGGGCGTGCTCCCCGACGAGACCATCTGGGCATGCACGACCTGCGGTTGGTGCGAGCAGGCCTGCCCGGTGTTCATCGAGCACCTCCCGCGCATCGTCGACATGCGCCGCCACCTGGTCTTGATGGAGTCGCGATTCCCCGACGAGGCGGCGCGCGTCTTCAAGGGGATGGAGGGGCAGGGCAACCCGTGGGGCATGGGCTCGAACCGCCGCGCCGAGTGGTGCGCCGACCTCGGCGTCCGGACGGCCGCCAGCGTGAAGGAGGCGGCCGAGAACTTCGAGTGGCTGTTCTTCGTCGGGTGCGCGGGCAGCTTCGACGAGCGGCAGAAGAAGGTCTCGCTCGCGATCGTGAAGATTCTCCAGGCCGCGAAGGTGGACTTCGTCATCCTGGGCGAGGAGGAGACCTGCAACGGCGACTCGGCGCGCCGGCTCGGGAACGAGTACCTCTTCCAATCGCTGGCACAGCAGAACGTGGAAACGCTGAACCGCTACCGAGTGAAGAAGATCATCACTCAGTGCCCGCACTGCTTCAACACCCTGGGCAACGAGTACCCGCAGTTCGGCGGGCACTTCAAGGTGCTGCACCACAGCGAGGTGATCGCGCAGCTCGTCGAGGAGGGCAGGCTCAAGCCGGGCGAGGTGCGGCTCGAGGAGCCGGTCACCTACCACGACTCGTGCTACCTGGCGCGGCACAACGGGATCAGCGAGGCGCCCCGGCAGGCGCTGATCTCCATCGGGGTGAAGGTCAAGGAGATGGATCGCAGCCGCACCGAGACCTTCTGCTGCGGCGCGGGCGGCGGCCGCATGTGGCTGGAGGAGACCATCGGCCAGCGCATCAACCAGAACCGTGTGAACGAGGCCGCTGTGACGCTGGGGGAGAAGGGGATCGTGGCGACGAGCTGCCCGTTCTGCCTGACGATGATCAAGGACGGCATCAACGAGACCGGTCGGGGCGAATCGATGGAGGCCAAGGACATCGCCGAGCTGGTGGCGTCCGGGCTGCCTTGACCGGGGTCGTCACCGTCCGCGAGCTCGCACCCGGGGACCTCGCGGCGGCGGGTGATCTGTGCGAACGGTTGCGCGCGGGGGATTCCGCCGTCGAGCCGTTCGCGCAGCGACTACCGATCATCGCGGAGGGGCCGCGCGCGCTGCTCGATCTGTGGCGCGTCGCGCACGACGAGGACGGAGCGTTGCACGGGATCGCGTTCGCGGCCGTGCGGGAATCGCGGACTGCGGAAGGCGCGGAGCGTCCCACGGCCGACGTCTACGCTGCGGTCGCGCCGGAGCTGCGCCGGCAAGGACTGGGGCGGGCGCTGTGCTGTCCCGCGTTGGAATGGGCCACCGCGCAGGGCGCCACGCTGCGGGCGCGCGTGCGCGAAGATGCGCGGTCCGGACAGGCCTTCCTGCGCGCGATCGGATTCGTCGAAACCTCGGCGCAGCTCACCCTCGCCTGGTCCGCCCGCGCCGTCGAGGTGCTCCCGATGCCGGCGCTGCGCATCCGGCGGCTCGCGCCGGGAGAGGCGACGCGCGACCTCGAGCGGCTCTCCAGCGAGGCATGGGCCGGCGCGCCGGACACGTTCGCGACCCGCTCCGACGAGGTGGCGCAGCTCTTTGCCGACGAGGGGCGGCTGCTCCTCCTGGCCGAGGCGGAACGGCGCGCGGTGGGCTATCTCTCCGCGGTCTGGCTGGGCAGCACGCTCGGGATCGAGGAGGTGGCGGTGCTCCCCGACTTCCGCCGCATGGGCATCGGCCGCGCGCTGATCGCCGCCGCCCTGCCGGGCGTGGCGCACGCCGTCCTCTCGGTGGCCGAGCCGAACCGGCCGGCCCGTGCGCTGTACCGGTCCTTCGGGTTCTCCGCGTCCGCGCGCCGGCTCGTTTATGAACTGCGTCATGGCTGAGGTGGTCGTTCGCGAAGCCCGTCCTGAGGACGATGCGGCCGTCGGCGAGATCCTCGTCTCCGGCTACCTGACCCGCTACGCGCAGAAGATGCCGGAGGTGGTGCTCACCGACCGCCGCAAGGCCGAGCTGCGCGACGTCGCCTCCAAGCGGAGGGAGGCGCTGGTCCTCGTCGCGGAGCTGGACGGAAAGGTGGTCGGCACCGTGGCGGTCTGGCGGCCGGGCGCGCCGGCTAGCGAGGCGTGGTTGCCCGGCGCGTGCGATCTCCGGCACCTGGCGATCGACCCGGCGGCGCAAGGCCGTGGCCTGTCGAAGCCGCTGCTCGACGAGGCCGAGCGCAGGGCCCGGCAGATGGGCGCGAAGTACGTCTGCCTGCACGTCCGGCGCGGCAACAAAGGGGTGGCGACGCTCTACATGGATCGTGGGTACGTGCGCGCTCCGGAGGGCGACCTCGACCTGCCCGAGGTGCTGCTCGACGCGTACTCCCTGGTCCTCGGCTGACCGTTGCCGACGCAAGTGTTTGGCGCAGCGCCGCGCTGGCGGCGGCCGGCTGACTATCGCGCTCGCACGGCCGGAGGCTGCGACTGCGCGCGCGAGACGCGGACCAGGCGCACGCGGCGATCGTCGCACTGCGCGACCGTCAGCTCCAGACCGCCCACGTAGAACCGGTCGCCCGACTGCGGGATGGCGCCGGCGCAGGCGTTGAGCAGGCCGGCCAGCGTCTCGAAGTCGCCGTCCCGGGGAAGCTGCGCTCCGAGCACCTGGTTCACCTCGTCGATGCGCGCCTCTCCGCGCACCAGGACGGTCCCGTCGGCGCCCAGCGGAGGCACCGGCACCTCGGTGTCGTGCTCGTCGCGGATCTCGCCCACGATCTCCTCCAGGATGTCCTCGAGCGAGACGATCCCGGCGAAGCCGCCGTACTCGTCGGCCACCAGCGCCAGGTGGCTGCGCTTCAGCTGCATCTCGCGCAGCATCTCGTCGACCCGCTTGGTCCAAGGCACCCAGAGCGGCGGGCGGAGCAGGTCCTGCAAGACGATCAGCTCGGGATTTGCGAGCAGCGGGATCACGTCCTTGGTGTGCAGCACGCCCCGGATGCGGTCGAGATCGCCCTCGTAGACGGGCATCCGCGTGTGGCCCTCTTCGGAGAGCAGGTCGATGACTTGTTCGGGGCTGGCGTCGATGGGGACGCCAACCACCCGCGTCCGAGGGACCATCACCTCCTTGGCGGTCCGGCCGGCGAAGTTGAACAGCCCATGCACCAACTCCGCCGATGGCGCGCGCTTCTCGCCGGCACGCGACTCGCCGGAGAGAATCTTCTCGATCTCCTGCAGCGGAGGAGGCGGCGGCGTGTACCGGGCGGTCGCGCCCTGTCGCAGGAGCAGCGCGTCGAACAGGCGCAGCATGAGCCGCATGGGCGGCTTGAAGAGTGCGCAGACCAGGTACGTGGGACCGGCGAGCGCCAGGCTCCACCGCAGCGGGTTCGCCGCGGCCAGCGAGCGCGGCGCCAAATCGAGCACCAGCGCCAGGATTCCGGCCAGGAGGCCGGCGACGAGTTGCAGGGTGGCGCGCGACATCGAGGCGCGCGCGATGCCCGCCCGCGCCAATACGCCGTTCACCCAGATGGCGCACGCGACCGCCGCAAAGGCGAGAAGACCGCTCGCCGCTGCCCGCAGGGCCGCCGCGGTGGGCTCGGGGTTGCGCTTCATGGAGAGCACCCAGCGGACGCGCCTCGGCGGCCCCTGCGCGTCGCGCAGCTCGTCCTCGCCCACCGCGATCAGCGCCGCGTCCGCCGCCTGAAGGAGCGCGCGGGACGCGAGCGCGGCGCCCGCTGCCACCAGCTCGATCATGTCCCGCCCCCAGCGTATCACCCCCAGTCAGTTGAAAGGTCGGTGCCGCACCCTTATTGTCCCGCCCCCATGAAAGCGCGTGTGGTGGTCACCCTGAAGCGCTCGGTGCTCGACCCGCAGGGCCAGGCGGTGGGACGGGCCCTCGCTTCGCTGGGGTTCGGCGAGGTGCAGGGGGTCAGGCTGGGGAAGATCATCGAGCTGGACCTCGACGAGAAGGACCCCCGCCGGGCCCGGGATCGCCTGACCTCCATGTGCGAGAAGCTGCTCGCCAACACGGTCATCGAGGAATACCGCATCGAGGAGCCGGGCTGATGCTCTTCGCCGTGGTCATCTTCCCCGGCTCGAACTGCGACCATGACGTCTACCACGTCGCCAAGCACGTGCTGGGGCGCGCCGCGCGCTACATCTGGCACAAGGACCGCGATCTGCGCGGCGCGGACGTGGTGGTCCTCCCCGGCGGCTTCTCGTACGGCGACTACCTGCGCACCGGGGCCATCGCCCGCTTCTCCCCGGTGATGGACGAGGTGCGCAAGTTCGCCCAGCGGGGCGGGCACGTGGTGGGCATCTGCAACGGGTTCCAGATCCTGCTCGAGGCGGGGATGCTCCCGGGCGCGGTGCGGCGCAACGACTCGTTGAAGTACGTCTGCCGGGACGTGCACCTCAAGGTGGAGAACGCGATGACGCCTTGGACGCGGAAGTACGCCCGGGGCGAGGTCATCCGCGTCCCCATTGGCCACGGCGACGGCAACTACTACATCGATCCGGAAGGGCTGAAGCGGCTGGAGGGCGAGGGCCAGGTCGCCTTCCGCTATTGCGACCCGCACGGAGCCCGCGGCGTGCCGGGCGCGAATCCGAACGGCTCGCTCGGCGACATCGCCGGCATCTCCAACGCGCGCGGGAACGTCATCGGCATGATGCCGCACCCCGAACGGCTCAGCGAGAGCGTGCTGGGCGGCGAGGACGGGCGCAGGCTGTTCGAGAGCATCGTCGAAGCGGTCGAGTGACGCCCGCCGCTCTCGCCCTCTAGAGCGTCGGGCTCCCGTCCCCGAGCATCGCACGGCGGATCATCTTCACCGGCGGGAAGCCCTGCCGCAGGAAACCGTCGTGGAAGTCCTGCAGGCGGAAGGCCTCGCCCGTCTTCTTCCGGTAGTCCTCCCGCAGCTTCAGGATCTGCAGCTTGCCGAGCGTGTACACCAAATACGTCGGGTCGCGCGTGCCGCGCTTGGTCTCCCGCACCGCATTGGCGTGCGACTGGTAGCCTTCCTTCTCGAAGAACGTAACGCCCTGGTCGAAGGTCATGTCGGCGGTGTGCATCCGGATTCCGACCACGTAGCGGGCGTTCCGCAGCAGCGCGTCCTGCAACTGCCCGAGCCGCAGCTTGAGGAACGCGGCGTCCTTCTCCTCCGGAACGCCGGGCGCGCGGCCGTAGCCTTCGTCCAGCATCATCTGCTCGGTGTAGTGCGCCCAACCCTCTGCGTTCGTTCCGCAGCCAAGCAGCTGGCGCACCTTGTTCGGGGCGCGCTGGACCCAGAGGAACTGCACGTAGTGGCCGGGGTACGCCTCGTGGATCGCGGTGCTGATCACCGTGCCCCGGTTGAACCCGGCCATGTGCTCCTCGACCTCCTTCGGCGTCCACCCCCGTTCGGGCAAGGTGACGTTGAAGAACGCCTCAATGGCGCGCTTCTCGAACGGCCCCGGGATGTCCATCGAGGCGAACGTGAGCGCCCGCATGAACGGGGGCGTCTCCTCCACCAGCGGCGGCACGGGAGAGGGAATGGTCACGATCCGGCGGTCGGCGATGAACCCGCGCAGGGTGCCGAAGGTGTTGCGGAAGGCCTGCAACAGCTCGGCGGGCGGCGGGTGGTCGGCGCCGAGCTCCTCGAGGACCTGCTCCGGCGTGCGCGCTGGAGCGAGCATCTTTGCCACGCGCTGGAACTCGCGCTGGTTGCGGCGCAGATCGGCCATGCCGATCTCCAGCAGCCGATCGAGCGGGAGATCGACCGACTCTTCGAAAAGCAGCTTCTTGCGGTAGGTCTCCGCGCCGATGCGGTAGTCGCCGCCCGACCTGGGCAACAGCTCGGTCTGGAGGAACTGCTGGTAGGCGCGCAACGCGGAGAGGACCTGTGCGTTCGACTGCGCGAACTCGCGCAGGGTGGCCGCGTCTTTCGCCTCCTTGAAGGCAGCGGGGACGTCCTTCTCGAAGAAGGAGAGGATGCCGGGCAGCTGCTCCAGCGCGATCTCGGTGTACCTCCGCGGCGGGTCCTTCAGGTTCTGGCGCGCCAGCTCGAGCACGGCGGGCATCTGCTTCTCGCGCGCGACCAGCGAGCGGAGCCTCTCGTCGGCCGGCGCGAAATCGCGGCTCATGATCGCGAACGCGCTGGCGGTGATGCCGCCGGAGTAGACGTCCGGGTCCTTCTCCCATCCCCGGATGGTCGTCAGCTCCAGCAGGTTGGAGCGGACGTCCGAGAGGAGCAGCTCGCGATCCGCCTCGGCATCCGGCGAGCCCGGCATTTGAAGACCCTCGAACCGGGTCTCGAAGTCCTTCAACGCGGCGACCTGCGCCTCGATGGCCGCCCTCGAGTAGTCCTCCAGTCGGCTGTCGTACTCGTGCAGCCCCGCGCGCGTGGCCTTGGTGGGCGAGTACTTGAAGAACACCTCGTCGAAGTACCGGTCCGAAAGCGTGGCCACCTCGCCCTCCCCCGCGCCGCGCAAAGGCCTCGCGCCGGAGCATGCGGTCAAGAGGATCCCGGCCGCGACTGCGGTCTCGAACCAGCAGTTGTTCATCATGGCGCGGGAAGCTACCGCACGCCGCGCTCCGAGTCAGGCGGGAATCGGCAGCGGAACCGGTCGAGCCGGCTGCTGCTGCTCGCGCCGTTCGGCAGCGACCGCGCCGTTCTGCCAGTACCGGAGCTCGGCGACGCCGTCCTCGACCACGACGTGCGGGAACCCGATGCGGGCGTTGGTCCACGAGCCGAGGTTCAGGTAGCGCGCGCCGCTGCCGATGGGCTCGTCCACCACGCGGTGACTGTGCCCCATCACCACGTACTTCACGTCGAACAGCTGCGCGATGCGCCGGGCCGCCTGCTGCAGCATGGGATGCGAGTCGGTCCTGCGCCGCCGGGCGAGCACCGCGTTGAGCGCCGCGAAGCCGATGCCGGTGGCCACGGCGGCCGCGAGCTTGCCCCACAGCCCGTGGGCGGCTCCAACGGCGACGAACGCTCCCACGAGCCCCAGCACGGCGAGCACGGCCCGGTCCAGGTAGAAGAGCTGCATCGAGTCGAACAGGCTCTCCTCGGCCGGACGGGAGGCGATGGCCAGGAGCTGGCGCGCTTGCGCCTCGGTGCCGGAGAAGCGGCCCAGCGCCTTGCGCACGTGCGCCGAGGACGCGTGCGCGTCCACCTGCGAGATCGCCTTGTCGGCGGCGCGCGCGAACCTACGCCACACCTTCAGCGACTGCACGAACACGGGATACGTCACCCGCCACACCATGACGAAGTAGTCGGCGGCGATCCGCAGCGGGTTGCCGGCCTTGAGGACCCAGTCGATGTACTCGGGGACTCCCCAGGTATCGACCTCGTCCAGGTCGGTCTGCTCCGCGTACCGGTTTGCGAAGTAGCGCAGCACCTTGGAGGAGATCGGCAGCGCGAGCTCGCGACTCACGCCGGCGGGATCGAAGAACCCGCTCTGGACCGAATAGCGGTCGTGGGCGTTGCCGTGCTCGGCGTAGAAGAGGCCGGGCTCCAGATAGAACCAGGGGTGGAACTGGATGCGGAGCTCGACGCGCCGCCGC